>ENA-OUQW01000043-OUQW01000043.1-human-gut-metagenome-genome-assembly--contig:-NODE-43-length-144298-cov-5.953793_pt1 | contig 144298 bp, 130 predicted proteins | sample MGYA00248464_ERZ548849 | MGnify/ENA primary metagenome ERZ548849 (study PRJEB26491, sample SAMN04978193) | human gut metagenome | host: Homo sapiens | study: EMG produced TPA metagenomics assembly of... | reverse complement strand
CTTTTTATGGTAGAATAGCCTTTCATTTCTGAAATGAAATAAACAAAAGCTGCAAAGCAGCGACTGACAGCTCGCTGGCAGGTTTATGAATGTAAGAAATGCAAGGCTGAACTGTTACGCTTATATTTATCTAAAATAAAATATCTTTTGACCCTAACATACACATATGGTATTATAACAAAAAAGAGAATAAAAAAACAGATGTAAATTAAACCAATACTGTTTATTGCAACAACTAAAAATAGACAGCGTAAAAAGGGGGCGGATGATTATGTTAAAAACTATTATATTTGACATGGATGGCGTTATCATAGACAGTGAACCACAACACGCAAAAGCAGCAGTCAGGACATTTAAGGAGCTTGGTGCTGATGTTGATATAGAATATTGCTATTCATTTATAGGAAGTTCAACTAAAAAAATGGCAGAGACAGCTATTAAAGATTTTTCTCTCGATATATCAACAGATGAACTTCTTGAAAAATTAAACAAAACCAAAAAAGAAATGCATGAAAAAGAAGGCTATATCGCTGTTCCCGGTGTCATAGAGCTTATCAAAAGGCTTTACAGAGACGGCATACAACTTGCAATAGCTTCATCATCTTCACCTAAAGAGATTGAAACTGTAGTAAAAAAACTCGGTATAAAAAAATACTTTGAAAAACTCGTGTCAGCATCACAAGTCAAACATCCAAAACCTGCACCTGACACATTTCTCCTTGCACTTGAAAAACTCGGTGCATCACTTGAGGATACCGTTATAATCGAGGATTCAGAAAATGGTGTAAAGGCAGCGAAAGAATGTAATGTCACCTGCATAGGTTTTTCTTCTCCAGATGCCGTAAAGCCACAGAATCTCTACAAAGCAGATGTGCTCATCGAGTCTTTTGACAGCATTGACAAGACATTTATCGAAAACACATTGTTACGCTCACATGGAAAACCGATAACTATAGCATCGACAAAACGACTTATCATAAGAGAACTTGCTGTATCAGATATACCTCAGATATATACCATATACTCTGACCCTCAGGTAAGGAAGTACATAGACAATATAGACGATTACCTTGACGCTGAAATGGAAAAACAAAAAGCCTATATACAGAAAGTCTATTCTTTTTACGGCTATGGTCTTTGGGGAGTATTTGGCAAGACAAGTAAAAAACTAATAGGAAGATGTGGCTTTGAAAATAAAACCATAGACGGCAAGAACGAAATAATGCTCTCTTATCTGCTTGACAGTGAGCACTGGGGCTATGGCTATGCATTAGAGTGCTGTGAGGCAGCTTTAAGATATGCAAAAGAAAACCTGGACATGAACCGTATAGTTGTCGTCATCGACCATGACAATAGCCGCTCTATCAAAACAGCCGAAAAACTTGGTTTTAAATATGAAAAAGATGTAGTATTCAACGATAAAGACCGGAAACTTTTTTCGATTCAATTATAATCAGCAAAGCGTCTGTTTGCAATAATTAGTAAAACCATTTATATTCAGTGATATTCGCAATTCGTTTCACTAATTGCGAATATCACTGTTAACTACTAAAATTATTTATTTCAAAAAAACGGGTAAAACTTAATAGTTTACCCGTTTTTATTATTAATTTTATACCAGAAACCGTCTGTTTTTGTGCCACCGGTTGTAAAAACAATAAGTGCACCCCCAGCTTATTTCATGTTACCATTATCTTTTGTTGTTCTTTTTATTATTGTTTTTGTCTGTATTCTTGTTTGTATTTTTCTTATTATTTGCTTTCTTTTTGTTTGGCTTCTTTGTCGTTTTGGGTTTTGCTGTTGCAGTATTTCCATTTGCATTGTCAGTTGTCCCTGCCTGTCCCGCATTATTTGCTGTTCCATCAGTTCCCTGATTTCCTGTAGCATCATCGACAACATCCGCCGTATCATCCGCAACATCGTCAACTACATCTGCTGCATCATCAACAACATCACCCACAACACCGTCATCATCACCGGTCATATCACTCTCATCATAATCACTGTCATCCTCATTTACAACAGGTCCAGCTGTCTTTTCAGCCTCAGGTTCCTGTGTAGCAGATGATGTAACCGAATTATTGTTCTTACCGTTTCCACAACCAGCAAGCATCATAGTAGATAATGCCAATGTAGTTATTAACATCACAATTCTTCTTCGCATAATTTCCTCCTAACACAACTATATTTTTGTACTTAAGTGAAGCATTACCGCTGCCGTAAGATTACAGCAACAGCCACGCATTAGAAACAGGTCAATCAGTGCAATCATCCCATCTCTTAAACATAGTATGTTACGAGTTTAGCAAAGTTATTCATTTTTCAATTATTTAACAACAATTTTCATAAATTTTTTCTTTCCTCGTTTGAGTACAATACCATCTTCCGTGATATTATCTTTATTTATAATAGATTTAGGCTCTGTAACTTTCTCACCATCGACAGAAACTCCGCCCTGCTGCACATTTCTTCTTGCCTCACCATTTGACGAAGCAAGTCCTGCCTTTACGAGAAGTGTAAGTATTCCTATATTTCCATCCTCATCAAAATCTTCACTGGAAAGCTCAGCAACAGGCATCTGTGATGTATTTCCACCACCTGCAAATAATGCTCTTGCACCCTCTTTTGCCTTGTTTGCCTCTTCTTCACCGTGAACGAGTTTTGTAAGCTCAAATGCAAGTATTTCCTTAGCTTCATTTAACTTGCTGCCTTCCCACTTGTCCATCTCATCAATCTGCTCTAATGGAAGGAATGTGAGCATACGGAGACATTTAAGTACATCAGCATCACTAACATTTCTCCAATACTGGAAGAAATCAAACGGAGAAGTCTTGTCCGGGTCAAGCCAAACTGCTCCTGACTGTGTCTTACCCATCTTCTTTCCTTCAGAATTAAGTAAAAGATTTATAGTCATTGCATATGCGTCCTTACCAAGCTTTCTTCTGATAAGCTCAGTACCACCGAGCATATTACTCCACTGGTCATCCCCACCAAACTCCATGTTACAGCCGTATTTCTGATATAATGTGTAGAAATCAAAACTCTGCATTATCATGTAGTTAAATTCAAGGAATGAAAGTCCCTTCTCCATTCTCTGCTTGTAACATTCAGCGGCAAGCATACGATTGACTGTAAAATGTGGTCCTATATCTCTTAAAACTTCCATATAATTTAAGTCTGTAAGCCAATCAGCATTGTTTACAAGCATTGCCTTACCCTCGCCAAACTCAATAAAACGGCTCATCTGTTTCTTGAAACATTCAACATTATGATTTATTGTCTCGACAGTCATCATCTGTCTCATATCTGTTCTTCCTGATGGATCACCAATCATTGCCGTACCACCACCGATAAGTGCAATTGGCTTATTTCCTGCCATCTGGAGTCTCTTCATAAGACAGAGAGCCATAAAATGCCCCACATGAAGACTGTCAGCTGTCGGATCAAAACCGATATAAAAAGTTGCCTTACCATTGTTTATAAGTTCCTTTATCTCTTTCTCGTCTGTGACCTGTGCTATAAGACCACGAGCCACTAACTCATCGTATAATTCCATATTAACCTCCATTTATCTATAATTTACAGGTACTTACAAAACTGTTACAATATATAATTATTTTGTGCAAATATAACAAATAACACAACATATAACCAGTTTTGCAATGACCCATTTATAGTTTATCTGCAATTATGCTTTCTTTTTTTATCCTCATACATCCTGTCATCCGCTATCTTGCACAATTCCTCTATTCTGAATGAGCCTTTTGCAAATGCTGTCCCAACAGCTACACTGCACGGACTCATACCATACTTTTCATTGACTATCTCAAGCTCTTTTTCCCATCTTTCCTTTATCTTGATGACATCACTTTCAGCACAGTTTAATGCAACCATTATAAACTCATCGCCGCCCATTCTGAAACCGTGTATATTTTCAGACAACATAGCCTTAATACTCTCGGCAGCCTTTTTAAGAAGTGCATCCCCGGCATCATGTCCATATCTGTCATTCGTTTCTTTCAGATGATTTACATCCATGAAAAATATACCGACTGATGCTAGCATAGTATATTCTTCCCTGCTTTTCGTGAAATAACTTCGTCTGTTATAAAGTCCCGTGAGAAGATCATGTTCACTGTCATAGCGCATTTTCTCACTCATTATCTTATTTTCCATCATAAGATGCACAGTGTTTAAAAACATATCAGAACAATCATTGAAATCAACTCCCACTTCCTCATCCTGCTCACCAAGCACAAGAACAATACTATATAAAACACCCTCTACTATTCCTGAACAAACTACTATTCTTTTGTTTTCAACAAACTCATAACAACTCAATAGCTCTTCTCTCATATCATCCGACATTTCAGCAACAGATGTATATATATAATGTCTGGTATTAAACAGTCTCCCTTTTCCTGCATTGAGATATGTCTGATATTTTGTCACATCATCCGAATCTTTTCTGTAAACCACACTGTCAACAAGACCTGACTCTGTACACGAATATGTCAGCATTGCATCCATTCCAAAGCACTTTGAAAGCACCTTAAACAAAACTGAAAAATCATCGTGTATATGTTCCAAAACATAACTCTGAAACTGAACAATATTTTCTAAGGATTTAAGATACTCCATCATTTCTGCATTTTGTTTTTCCAACTTTTAGTCCTCCTGCAATTTGCAAAATCAAAATAACAATCCTGCTCTGATTCTCCGTTTCAAAGCTGTCACAAAGTATCAGACATTTTCCTGCAATATATTTTACTAAACCGGGGACAAACTTTCAGCCAAAACTTTATATTTAAACATGCATACCTGACTTTGTCCACACATCATCTTATCCCTCATAACCATTAGGATTTTTAGTCTGCCATCTCCATGCATCTTCACACATCTTATCTATGCTTCTCGTTGCCTCCCAGCCAAGTTCCTCCTTAGCTTTTGTCGGGTCGGCATAACACATATCAATATCTCCCGGTCTGCGTGGGGTAATCTTGTATGGTATCTCTTTTCCACAAGCTTTTTCAAAATTCTTAATTATATCAAGAACACTATAGCCAACACCTGTTCCAAGATTGTAAGTCACAAGTCCCGGATGTGTGACAAGTTTCTCAAGAGCCTTTATATGACCTGTTGCAAGGTCAACAACATGAATATAATCACGCACTCCGGTTCCATCCGGTGTATCATAATCACCGCCAAAAACATTTACACATTCAAGCTGTCCTGCAGCCACTTTTGCTACATATGGCAGAAGATTATTTGGTATGCCATGCGGATTTTCACCTATCATTCCACTCTCATGTGCTCCGATAGGATTAAAATATCTAAGCAGTGCTATATCCCACTCATTATCAGATTTGTATATATCTCTGAGCATATCTTCTATTATAAGCTTTGTTCGTCCATAAGGATTTGATACTGACAGTGGAAAATCTTCTCTAATAGGCACAGATTCAGGCTTTCCGTAAACAGTAGCCGATGAGCTGAAAACTATCGACTTAACACCATGCTTTTCCATAACCTTTAAAAGATTTAATGTACCTGTAAGATTGTTATCAAAATATCTAAGAGGTATCTGGCATGATTCACCGACTGCTTTAAGTGCAGCAAAATGAATTACAGAATCTATGTTTTCCTTTTCAAATATAGCATCAATGGCTTTTTCGTTTAAAAGATCTTCCTCATAAAAAGAAATCTTTTTTCCTGTAAGTTCTTCAACCCTTGCAACAGACTCCCTGCTTGAATTTACAAGATTATCCACAACTACTACATCATAACCTGCATTTAAAAGTTCCACATTTGTATGGCTTGCAATAAAACCTGCTCCACCGGTTACTAAAATCTTCATAAAACACCTCATTTCGTTAATCTATTATTTTTCCGTCTGTTTTCTGCTTAATTTATCAATCAATGTCATAAAGCACACACTCAATGTGATACAAAACATCTCTCATATGTTCATACACTTTTCCTATAACTCATTATCACACATTTCAAGTGCTGCCGCAATAACCTTATCCATGTCATAATATTTGTACTGACCGAGTCTTCCGCCAAATAAAACATTTTTCTCATTTTTTGCAAGCTCCTCATACTGCTGGTAAAGACTGTCATTCTTTTCATTGTTGACCGGATAATACGGTTCATCACCCTTTTTCCACTCAGAAGAATACTCCCTGCTTATAATAGTTACGGGCTGTTTTCCAAAATTAAAATGCTTATGCTCAATTATCCTCGTATAAGGTACATCCGCAGAAGTATAATTGACAACTGCATTTCCCTGATAATTCTCCATATCAAGCTTTTCAGTCTCAAATCTGACTGAACGGTACTCAAGAACACCGAGTTTATAATCAAAAAACCTGTCTATCATACCTGTATATATTATTTTATCGGCATCAATCTGATTTTTTATATCAAAATAATCGACTGAAAGTCTAACTTCAATGCCCTTAAGCATATTCTCAATCATTTTTGTATAACCTTCAACCGGAATACCCTGATACCTGTCATTGAAATAATTGTTATCGTAAGTAAATCTAAGAGGAAGTCTTTTTATGATAAATGCTGGAAGATCCTTACATTCCCTGCCCCACTGTTTCTGGGTATATCCTTTTACAAGTTTCTCATACACATCTTTACCTGCAAGTTTTAAAGCCTGCTCCTCAAGATTTTTTGGCTCACCTATATTTAACTCAGCAATCTGCCTTTCTATCACAGCTTTAGCTTCTGCCGGAGTCTTAATGCCCCACATCTTGCTGAAAGTATTCATATTGAACGGAAGATTATAAAGTTCATCCCCATATATAGCAACCGGAGAATTTATATAATTATTAAACTCTGCAAATTGATTTACATACTGCCATATCTTCTTGTCAGAAGTATGAAAAATATGTGCTCCGTATTTGTGAACATCAATATCATCAATTTTTTCAGTATAAATATTACCTGCAAGATGCTCTCTCTTGTCGATAACAAGACATTTCTTTCCTTTTTTATATGCTTCATGTGCAAAAACCGCACCAAACAGTCCCGCACCTACTATTAAGTAATCGTATTTCATATTTCTCCCCTTTTCCGTCATAATCAGACAACTTATTCACACGCATTATGCCAGCAGTCTTTTTAACTGCATACACATCTTTAAAAATTTTATCAAAGGCATTTCTTATGATTTTAAATCTTAATTAGGACTCTTTAAGTCTCCGCCTTCTTTTGAAGAAAAATTGATACTGTCAAGTGTAAAATCATGCGGTATCATAATCTTATAACCCGAATATTTTTCGCTGTCCTTAACAGGAATCCTGCAATAATTTGTTCCCTTTTTCCATGTCGCATTAATGTAATCAGTCAATTTATTACCATCTTTGTCAAAAAATTTAAGGCTTAAAACAACATCCTGTTCTGCTGTTTCAGCAAAATTAACATCAATTTCTTTTACTCCGTTATAATTGTCCGTTTTCAGATAACATTCCTGCTGAGTGTTAAACCCATAGTGAAGTCCCTCTACATTATAACCGGAATACTCAATGACACCTGAACTGCCCTCTTTAAACGCACCCTTTGGTGCAAAAACCGTATTTTTTAAGATAACGGCACATATTATCACAACAACTGCTATTGCTATACATATTATTGTTTTCTTTGATTTATTCATGTTTTTTCTCCTTACACCTATTTGTCCTGTAAGTAAATGCAAAACTAATTATATGCTGTGTTAATTCCTCTATTTAATCAAGGATTGTGCCAGTTTCACAAATGCCTAATTAAGCAGGTGTGACTGCCCCTTATACACTCTCAGCCTTTTTAGCAAAAATAATAAGTTTACTGAACACAAAATTCAAAACTATCACGAGGACATTCGACAATATTTTCATTATCATATCCGACCAGTGCAGGCAGTCAACAGTCACATACATTATAACCATATCCATAACCCCGGTAGCCAGACGGCACCATACAAATGACATACACTCTTTGAGTAATGCCGAAAGTGTATCTGTTTTGCTCTCGAAAACAAAAATCTTGTTTGTCACATACGCAAACGCAACACCGAGCACCCACGCTATTGCATTGCTGGGGATAGTATCTATCCCCATAAGATGCTTGCAAACCGCATATGCCACAATGTTTATAAGTGTCGTAAATCCTCCGAACACAAGGTAAAGGATTGGCTCTTTATACTTTAAATATAAATCCCATATTTTTTTAATCATATCTTATCTGTTAGTCTCCATTCCATTACGGCTTTCCGTTAATAACCTATCATACATTCCTGTTCATATCTGCCCAAACAGCATTTACTCAACGGTAACGCTCTTTGCAAGATTTCTAGGCTTATCAACATCAAGACCTTTAGCTACAGAAACATAATAAGCTAAAAGCTGAAGTGGAATTACTGCAAGACTTGCCGCAAAATGCCCATCTGTCTTAGGAATATATGTTGCAAATTCAACTGTATCTTCTATATTATAGTTGCCATATGTCGTAAGTCCCATGAGGTATGCACCTCTGCTCTTACACTCTACCATATTGCTTATCGTCTTTTCATAAAGACCATTCTGTGTAAGCACACCTATAACAAGCGTTCCATCCTCTATAAGACTTATAGTTCCGTGTTTAAGTTCACCTGCCGCATATGCCTCAGAGTGAATATAGCTTATCTCCTTAAGCTTAAGACTTCCCTCAAGTGAGATAGCATAATCTATTCCACGGCCTACAAAGAAAATATCCTTTGCATTTGCCTGTTTAGAAGCAAACCACTGAAGTCTTTCTTTATCGTCTATTATCTTTTGAATCTTATCAGGAAGTTCACTAAGTTCTGACAAAAATCCGTCATACTGCTCCTGATTTATCTGACCTCTTACCATCGCAAACTCAATAGCAAGAATATAGCTTGCTATAAGCTGTGTGCTGTATGCCTTAGTAGTGGCAACTGAAATCTCCGGACCAGCAAGTGTATAAAATACATTGTCAGCCTCTCTTGCAATAGAAGAACCGACAACATTAACAATACCGAGTGTCTTTATTCCCCTGCTCTTAGCTTCCCTGAGTGCTGCAAGACTGTCTGCCGTCTCACCTGACTGGCTGATTATAATAACAAGTGCATCTTTATCAATGATAGGATTTCTATATCTGAACTCTGAAGCAAGTTCAACTCTTACCGGGATTCTTGCAAGATCCTCAATAACATACTGTGCAACCATACCAACATGCCATGCAGAACCACACGCAACAATATGAATCTGACTGATATTTTCAATATCTTCCTTTGCAAGACCTACATTAGAAAGGTCAATCTTTCCATCATTGACAACTGAACCAAGCGTATCCTTTATAGCCTTTGGCTGCTCATGTATCTCTTTCATCATGAAATGCTCAAAACCAGCTTTCTCTGCTGCCTGTGCATCCCACTTAATCTCCTTAGGCTCTTTCTCAATCTCATCACCGTCAAGATTGTAAAAAGTAATCTCACCGGCTCTAAGTCTTCCGATTTCAAGATTTCCTATATAATAAACATTTCTCGCATAGCTGAGTATAGCCGGAACATCAGATGCAACATAAGACTCCCCATTTGCCGTAGCAAGAATCATCGGACTGTCTTTTCTTGCAACATAAATCTCCTCAGGATACTCCTTAAACATAACCGCGAGTGCATACGAACCACGGATTCTTATCATCGCATGATTGATGGCATCGACAGGAGTTCCCTCATATTTTTTATAATAATAGTCAATAAGTTTTACGGCAACTTCTGTATCAGTCTGTGAATAAAACTCATATCCTTTTTTGGTAAGCTTATCTCTAAGTTCCTGATAATTCTCAATAATACCGTTATGTACTGCAACAACATTACCATCATCACTGTGATGCGGATGTGCATTAGTCTCTGACGGCTCACCATGTGTAGCCCATCTTGTATGACCGATACCACAAGTTCCTTGCATAGCCTTACCGTCATTTGTCTTTTCGGCAAGCACTTTAAGACGACCTTTCGCCTTAACTACCTCTATATCTGCATCCCCGTTTCTCACAGCAAGCCCTGCTGAATCATACCCTCTGTATTCAAGCTTAGACAAACTGTCCAAAAGAATAGGTGCTGCCTGATGTTTACCAATAAAACCAACAATTCCACACATATTTTATAGTCTCCTTTATTATCAACATTATCTAAAGCAATTAAAAATCATAAACATAGTCTATTATATTTAATTTATCTGTAAATTGCAACTAAAATATGTCAAGTGCGTAGGTTTGTGGGAAAGTTTAATGGCTGTCTTTGAGACTACTATTAGATTTAAAATGTGTCTCCATTTCTCTGAAACATTTCTTCTATCATGTAAATGACAAACCCAAAAGTACACGATTCCCCTTAATTTATAAAAGCCTCATTGGAAATTTTTGGTCTAATAATTAAAATTTTTAGGAAATTTTCAAAAACGCTCAACACTCCATGCTTGGGACTACTTTTTCCTTATGATGCCTTTCAACAATCTCGTCCATTTATATAGTTGGAAATTTCTTAGTTGGTAAATGTTTGCCTATGTAGCCGATTATTCCTTTTTTATTTTCAACATCTGGTAAAAAGTGTATTCTTCCCGGATAATCTCCAGGAAAATTTATATGCCAATAAAAATATGCAGCTTCACCATCTTTATATGGCAACTTAAATTTTCTATATTCCCTTAATTCAGGATTATTTTTTACCGAAAATGATTCGTCACGACAGTCTCCGCCGACTTTGTTTTTATCAAACTTACCATCAAAAGCTGAAAAATAATCCTCTAATATCTGTATTCTTTTCATAACATTTCTAATATGTGCTTTTATTCTTATATCTTTCAATTGTTCTTTAACTTCAACACAAAATATTAAATGTGGATATAGAATTTCTCTTTTTTCCCATAACTCTTTTCCTGACGAAACTATAATCCCCTGTTGCACTCTTTTAATTTTAGTAATTTGCTCAATATGGGCATCTAAACTACAATTTTTAATTTTGACTTCTTCATCTTCATTCTCAATGGATACATATTTAGCTGTTACTATGAAATTTTCCCATATTTTCTCTGTTAAAAGACTAACTATGTAACTATCCAATTCATACGATACTAACCCTCCTATAAAAGACAGGCTTTCTCCAGAATCATTGACTACAAATAATTCGTTTTCTAAAAAATCATTTTTTATAATAATATTACTACGATTTATGAGAGTTCTAAAATACTGCTTTTCTCTTCTGGAAACTTTGTCTGATTTTAACCAATCAGATATTGTATATATATCTTTATTCCCATTTGCATAAAAAATATCTTCTGAATAATAAAATTCATTGTCATTATTCTCATTTCTCAATTTTTTGCATAATCCAAGAAAATCTGTCATCTTTTTGATCATATCATTCTCATTGTTTATATTTTTTAAAGACAACTCATTCAATATCATCTGTAATCTCCCATATATCTTAGCTTATTGTTCAAATAATTCATCAATTGCTTTATCCCATTCATCAAAAAAACCTTCAGGCCAGTTCGATAAATCTCCGTCATCCAAAATCTCTGGTGATGTTTTGTCATGTCGTAATATTTTGTCTGATGCTATATATTGATAAAAATAATTTATCTTAACATTATTAGCTCTTACTCTTTTATTTTTAACACACAATCTTATTCCATTTAATATATGATCACTATGCGTTTCCATAAAAATCTGAACACCATTCTCAGCAGCTAATGCCACTAACTCTCCGATTCTCCTTTGTCCCTTAGGATGCAAATGAGCCTCTGGATTTTCAATAATAAGAATATCATCCTTTCTTGCCTTTAACAAAGCAACCACCACCGGTAATACATATGTCACACCAAATCCCATGTTTACAGCATTTGTTTCCTGCCCTAATGCATTATTAATACCATATCTTAATCCCACTAAATTAACATCCAAATAAGGAATTGTATTTATACTTATTCCTGGAGATATTTCCCTCATCCATGCATTAACTTGCAAGTCTAACCTTAAACTCTTTTCTGTTTCATGTTTCATATTAGAGTATATTTTTTCATCACTTCCTTTTTTCTCCAAACACACTACTGTGTTTTCTCCTTTAATTCCTATCTCTTCTTCATAATAATCATTTTGTAATGTATCATAAAATCTTCGTGGTCCTAGTCTTTCAGCTGATATATATTCAAATTTTCCCGATAAAAATTTCATATTTTTGAAATCTTCATTTCTTATACTATTTATTCTTTCCCCATTTTCGTCATATATGAACTCTAATAAAGACTCATCTTCTTCTACCTTTATTTTTAAAATATCGCTTTCTCTGTCCCAATTTAATATATCCTTCATCATTCCCAAACTAACATAATGTCCATTGAGTTTTAATTTTCTTCCCTCTGATGCCGCCTTTTTTTCATAGGTCTGTCTCATTAGCAATAATGTCTGTAACAATGTCGATTTTCCCATTCCATTAACCCCTGTAAAAAGATTTAATGAACTGCATTCAACACTAAGTCTATCAAAACATTTAAAGTTACTCACAGAAATATTTTTAATCATACAATTTGTTCTCCTTCTGTTTATTTCTACAATAAATATCTCTTAACTAATCTTTCTACCTTATCTATTCTAGTATATAACGATCTTTTATCTGTCGATTTCAACAGATATAAATAATTATTTTCTGCACATAAATTCATATAATCATATTTAATATTTTCTTTATTTTCTACTAATTTGCTAATTTCTTCTTCTTTTAATTTTCTTAAAACATAACACCATGACTCAAAAATAACCTTATTTATTGGTCTTCTTTTTCCATCAGGGGCTACTTTTCTAAAGCTGTTTTTTTCCATGATCATATATACAGATTTCATAACATATTTAAAATCATCTTCCATTTTTTTAATCTCAATCTTATCAACATGGTTTAAATATTTCATCCCTTCATTTAAAAAATCATCAATATTACCATTATATCTATCTAATTTCAAATAACAAAACGATACAAACCTAAGCACAAACTCCCTATCCAACATTCTTTCGCTTTTGATGCTATTTGCAGTCGCTATTTTAAAACACTTAAACGCAGCACATCTATTCAAAAACTCTGTCGCCTGCCCCTGAAATAACGCATTTCTAATTTCTTGTGGTGTAAGATTAAGTCCTCCTGTATTTATTCTCTTAAAAATATTAAATTTTACATTATCAGGCGTTGAGGGATTTACCAAATATACATTTATCACAGTCTCATTTATTCTTCTCTGAAAAGTTCTAGGTAATCTAGTGTAATCCAATCCGTCAAGTTCCGGAAAAAAATCTAATCCATTTAATTTTAATTTTTTTTGAACAACAAACTCATTTAGAGCAGACACTCTTTGTAAGCCATCTATTATTACCCAATTTTCATCATCAGATGCATCAAAATAAAATGCCGGCAATGGTATCCTCAAAAAAATCGATTCTATTAATTGACTTTTTTGTATTTCATTCCATAATCCCGGTCTTCTTTGAAAAGGTGTGTCAAACTCAATCTCATTGTTTTCTATACGAGCAATTAACGCATCCAATGTCATAGGCTTCATTGTTATGCTAATTTTAGCAGGGTCAAATGGTCTTATCTTCTCCCCTTCACATGAATATGCCGTAACATCTGGTTCTATATCATCATAAATCAACTCTATCCCCTTGTTTTCAAAATACGATATTAAATCATTTAATTCCATTCTTCCCGTTCCTATAGTCATATATACTAAATTTATATTTAATTTATTATCCTGATCTTTTGCAATTTTAACAAGATTGTCTAACTCTTCTCTTACCCTTTTCTTATTCATTTTATACAACTCCTCTATTAAATACTTTAAAAGTAATTTAATGTTACATTCCATAACATATACTATTCTAATGCTATATTTTCCATCCCCATAAACACCTTATTTTATATATTATACATACTGTATAATATAATTGCAATATTCGTTATGTTCGTGTTGTGGTTAAGCTTTTTTGTAACACTATGACCTAATTTCTGCCACAGATTTTATGTAACCCCATAGCATGCCTCGTAAGGCGTTTTATAATCATTATAAGAATGCGTATGTGCATGATTATATTGCACATACGCAAATTCTTCGACTGCTGTATAAAGTTCATCTTCTGTGCGATAATAATGCTGGTATATAAGATCATTTTTAAATGTATTGAAATATCCTTCCATAGGAGCATTATCTTATTATTTATATCCTTTGTACATTATTTTTTATAATTAATCTCTAAAATAAATATCTCTTGTATATACTTTTTCTATAACATCCTCTAATTCATCATTATATCTGTTCGCTATTATCTGATTGCACATACCTTTAAATACATCTAAATCTTTAATAACCTCACTTCCAAAGAACTCTTTTTCTTTCAATGTAGGCTCATATATGACTACTTTAACACCTTTAGCTTTTATCCTTTTCATTACGCCCTGAATACTGCTCTGCCTGAAATTATCAGAATTTGCTTTCATAGTTAGTCTGTATATTCCTATTGTACATTCATGACCCGGAGTACCATCATGACCCGCACTTGTCTCATCATAATATCCTGCACGCTGTAACACTCTTTCTGCAATAAAATCTTTTCTTGTCTTATTTGCATCAACTATTGCAGCAATAATATTATTAGGAACATTTTCATAGTTAGCTAACAACTGCTTTGTATCTTTCGGCAAACAATAACCACCATATCCAAAAGACGGATTATTATAGTGGTTGCCTATTCTTGGATCCAGACCAATTCCCTCTATTATCTGCTTTGTATTTAGTCCTCTCACCTCTGCATATGTATCAAGCTCGTTAAAAAATGACACTCTCAAAGCCAAATATGTATTGGCAAATAACTTTATAGCTTCTGCTTCAGTCAAATCGGTAAACAACACATCTATATTCTTCTTTAAAGCTCCCTCTTTTAAAAGTTCTGCAAATCTTTTTGCAGCTTTACTTAATTTTTCACTTTCCAATGATGCTCCAACTATAATTCTTGAAGGATACAGATTATCATATAAAGCCCTGCCCTCACGCAAAAACTCCGGGCTAAATATTATATTGTCCATCTCCATTTTCTCTCTTATCATTTTTGTATAACCAACCGGAATTGTAGATTTAATAACAACAATGGCATTTGAATTATATTGTTTTATAAGCTTTAAAACTACTTCTACTGAACTTGTGTCAAAATAATTTTTTACCGGATCATAATTTGTTGGTGTAGATATAATGATATAATCTGCATCTGTATATGCTTTTTTTGCATCGGTAGTCGCATGAAGATTCAAGTTTTTATTAGCAAGAAATTCTGAAATTTCCTTATCTACAATAGGTGATTTTTTATTATTTATCATTTCAACTTTTTCTTCAATTATATCAACCGCCCAAACTTCATTATTCTGTGAAAGCAATACTGCATTCGACAATCCTACATATCCCGTTCCCGCAACTGCTATTTTCATTTATTCTTCCTCCTTGTTATTCTCTTAAATTCACTGTAAACTATATTTTCTTTTAGCAAAAATAATAATACAAAATATGTCACTGCGCAACATAAAACCATTAACAAAGTATAAGCTATAAAATTACTATTTTCTATTCCAGAAAGTATAAAATAAAAAACAATCATCGGACAAGCTGCCACAAACATTTTTATATATTCACCTATACCGGTATTTTTTATATTAATGTATCTTCTTCCCAGTCTAATCGATATTAGCATTACCATCCCTTCAGCCATTACTGTAGCTATAGCTGCACCATTATAACTAAAATAAGGAATTAAAACTACATTCATTATTATATTGGATATGGCTCCTCCACATGTTGCCCAAAATATTATCTTTTCTTTTTTTATTGGCATAAAAATCTGATATGCTATAAAACCATTTATCGGTGATAAAAATAAATTTAATACTAATATTCTTACCGTTGGCACTGCATCCATATAACTTGCTCCGGATATTAACATAATTATCTGTGGTGCTAACAAAAACATACCAAACATTGCCGGAATAATCAAAAGAACTAACGATTTGAATACACTTGTCAATAAACTATTATATTCATCTTCTTTATCGTTGCTTTTATAAAATGATAATCTTGCCAATACAACCGTGCATATTGATTTAATCAACTGACACAATACCTGATTCATCTTTGTTGCAGCAGTGTAAATTCCAACTTCTCTATTACTCTTCATAGTTCCCAGCATTGTTATATCTGAATTCAAATAAATCACTGAGGCTACGGACACTCCAAACATATATATCATTGGTTTTAAATGTTTTTTTATATCAACAAACTTAATCTTTTTAATTGATATTTTAACATATCTTTTACTATGAATAAAATTTAATACATTAGACCCTGCCGTTGCTAATACCGTTAATCCAATATACCATGCTGCATCATTTGAATTTCTGACTAATGCAAACAATAAAATCAACGAAATCACCTGAAATACAATAGATCTTATCGTTATATACTGATACTCCTCTATCAGTTCATATAACCATTCTATTCCAATAGTTGAAAAAAATATTGTTGTGCAATTTATTGCCAGTAAAAATCTATAACTCTTAAAATATGGTAACAAAAATACAACTATAAAACTACAATATGCTATAACCATCGTAAAAATATTTATATAAAACATTTCAGAAACAAATCTGTTTAATTTTTCTTTATCATTTCTTATTTTTGCTCCTTCTGTTATCGCATAATTGCTTATTCCAAATGCTGCTATAAGCTGAAAATAACTTACTATAGTACTAACATATGTTACCTTTCCCAAACCATATTCTGTCAATACCCTGGATGCATATGGAAAAGTAATCATAGGAAATACAATAGTCATTAAAACACGAATGAAGTTCATTATAAAATTATATTTTATTGATTTATAATTAGCCAAATTATCTCTCCTATTATTTCTGACACTTTCTTATCAATATCTCAAGTGAATCAATCTGATTTTCATAATTAAATATTTGTTTTTTTCTACTGGTTTTGTAAATATAATCCGTAGAAACATCTTCTAAATGCTTTACTTTTAATTCAGGTTCATATAACAAATCTAATCCATTATCTCTACATTTCAAGTATAGTAATTCTTCCTCTCTAAACATAAATGTTTCTGATACAAACCCCTCATCAAATTTAGTTATATAAGATGGCATAAAAATAATACAACATCCATGTAATATTATATTAGAATGCCTATCTAAGCATCCATCACACATATCTTCATGTAATACTATCTTGTCCATCACTCCAAGCTCACCCAATAATTTTCTTATAACAAACTTAAAGTTTTCCCATATATTCCAAAGTTTCCATATCGGTGATTTAAGTCTTCTAAGCTGTTTAATATAATTATTACGTTCCTTTATTAACTCCTCAATACTATTTATTTTATAATACATAGCATTTTCTTTTCCATCCTTCAAACATATATGAGGTCCAACAACAGCCAGATTATCTGTATCAACTCTTTTTACAATGTCCCAAAATTCTTTCTGAAGAATAAATACATCATTATTCATAATACATATATATTCACTTTTAAGCACTTCTTTCGCAAACTTATATCCGACATTATTTCCCTTTGCAAATCCTAAGTTTTCTTTATTAAAAACAAAAAAGATTCCATCATTATTTTTTAATTCTGTCTCTACCTGCTTACCTGTATCATTAGGTGAATTATTATCAACAATAATTATCGCACTTTGCTCATCATGTATCATCTTTATTAAATTGTTTACACAATCAATTGTCATTTTTGCTTCACCATAGTGCAATATCACAAATGCATACATATAATTTTTCATAACTATCACCTGCTTCTCGTAATAACCCATTTTATATTAAAAACAACATATCTGATAAATGAATTAAAAAACAAACTATATGTTTTCATTTTAAAACCTTTTTTTCCAGAGTTATAACTATATAAATTTTTCGTAATAAGCAAATTATCCTTTTTTATCTGTTTCAAATAGAATGTAATTTTATTGCTATCATCAAATTGTTTACTCTTATTTGATATAAAATATTTTATGTCCCAAAAATGTCTTACCAAACTTGCACCAAAAAATTTTGAATTTATTTTCCGTTCAATATCCATATCCATTAAATTTCTAAGACATCCAACAAATTTTGAATTTCCAGTCCAAATTCCATTCCCCGTCTGACTGTAACAAGCCATTATATCCGGCATATAATATATATCTCCAAATTGTAAAAATGAATATACTATTATATTATCATTAAAATAATCTTCGACAAATTCATATTTAATTTTATCTATATATTCACTTCTAAAAACAATCGAATCCGGATGAAAATAATATTTTTTCCAGTAATATTTGGCCTTTAAATTCATATTTGTTTTCATATTTTTCAAAAAGACCTTTTTGTTTCCACTTTTTTCATCAACAGAATAAACATTATGTGCACACATTGAAAAAATTTTTTTATCATCATTTTCAAGAAAGTCAAGCTGCTTTTGAAACTTATTATCATCGCAAAAATAATCATCTCCATCCAAATATAGGAAATAATTCCCTTTCACTTTCTTTAAAAGATTTATACGATTTCTTGATGCTCTAAAACTGCTATTATATTTTACCCCCTCTTTTCTATCCATAATATAAATTTTAATTTTATCCGGATATTTTTCCTGCCATTCTTCTAATTTCCCAATTGTCCCATCATTAGAACCATCATCACCAACCAAAATTTCATAGTCATAATCAGTTTTTTGTGACAAAATACTATTTAAAGCTCTATCAACATATTCTCTTTGATTGTAAAATGTTACAAGCACACTTAGCTTCATTTATCATTCTCCTTTTGCAAAATAAGTAAGATTATTACAATACCTGCTTCCAAAGTCTTCCTTACTCGTTATTAACCCGGTATTCAAATATCTTCCTAAATCTTCTGTTGCTGTTCCCCAAGAAACTTTTTTATATCCCAAATCTTTCATTTTTTCAATCATACTATAATACATATATGTCATTGGACTTAGCTTGTTATATGCCTGTCTTGCTGCTAAATACTGTGTATGTGCACAGGATACCTTAGGAAAATAAAACATCATTGAACCAGCAATCATTTCACTATTCAAAAATGTTCCAAAAAATCCACATTCATTTTTTAGCCTGTCATTTTTGAATTCTAATAATTCCTCAATTGTATGGACAGGTTTAGTATCATATTTAGCAAGATTTTCACACAGAATATCATAAAAAACTTTTATTTCATCATCTGTTTCAAGTTCTCTTGTCACAAGACCTTCTTTAATACAATTATGAACATTTGTCCTTTTACCCTGAGCAAAATTAGATAAAATATCTTCTTTATAATTATTCAAATCAACATATGTACTTAACTCCTTAAATTCTTTAAAGTTATTATATTGAAATGCATATTGAAATAAATCTGATTCCGCATCTGAAAATATATCTGATGTCATTTTCAGATACATCTCATCAAATTTTTCCTGTAATAGATATTCTTTAAATTCTTTGACCATATCTATTATATATTTCGCTCTGTAGTGCTTTTTATCTGTTATTATTCCTCCAAAAGTTGTCCCTTTATGTGAAAAGAAAATTCTCTTTCCATCTTCCTCAATAAGGCAGGCCGGACAAACCGCTGCAATATTATTTTTTTTATTATAAATTATTATTGATTCATCTACAAATCTGTCTTTTGGATGATAGTTAAGAAATCTTCTTGTCTGTAAAAAAGTTCCATTTATTGATTTTTCCATAACAAAATCATCCCATTTTTTCTCATCCTTTTCATTATATTTTTCAAAATGAAACATTTTACTACCTCCAGTTGTTAATTGTATTAATTACATAATCCACTTCTTCTTCTGACATTCCATAATACATAGGAATGCTAAGTTCCGTATCTGAAATTTCTTCTGCAATCGGATAATCCCCTTCTTTGTATCCTAAATAACTATATGCTTTCTGAATATGTATTGGTATAGGATAGTGTTTATTAGTTCCAATTCCATTGTCATTTAGATGTTTTTCTAAACTAGCTCTTTCTTCACATCTTATAGCAAAAATATGAAAAACATGCTCGCAGTTTTGATTTATTTTAGGCAAAATAATCTTACTGTTATTTATTCCTAATAAATATGCATTTGCAATTTCCTGTCTGTTCTTATTCCATTTATCTAAATTTTTTAATTTAATTCTAAGAACTGCTGCCTGAATTTCATCAAGCCTTGAATTATTTCCCATATATATATGATGATACTTATAATCAGAACCATAATTTCCCAATGCCCTTACTTTATCTGCAAGCTCTTTATTATTTGTAACCACAGCACCCGCATCACCTAATGCTCCAAGATTTTTTCCGGGATAAAAACTAAATCCGCCCGCATCACCTAATGCTCCAGCTTTCTGTCCGTACAATCTTGCACCATGAGCCTGGGCAGCATCCTCCAAAACAAACAAATTATGTTTTTTTGCAATTTCATTTATTTTTTTTACCTCAGCTGTTTGTCCATATAAATGTACAGCTGCAATAGCTTTAGTATTACTATTTATTTTTTCCTCTATCAATTCCTCATTTATAAGATAATCATCTATTCTAGGTTCTACAAAAACCGGTTTTGCACCAGTATAAGAAACCGCAAGTGCAGTAGCAATAAATGTATTGGACGGTACGATAACCTCATCACCTTCTCCTATTCCCTGTGCTTTCAAAGTTAAAAATAACGCATCTAAACCATTCCCTGTGCCTACACAATACTTTGTTCCACAATACTCTGCAAATTCACTTTCAAATTTTTCTACTTCTTCTCCTTGTATAAACCAGCCTTTTTCATATACATCTTTTATTTTTTTTAATACTTCATCTTTTATCTCGTTATGCATATGCTCAAATGTTACAAACGGTATATTCATCATTCTTTCACCTCATTTTTTATATATTGTATGTACTCATCATAATTCCTTATATAATCACTCTCATCGTAATATTCCGATGCCAGTACCATCAGAACAGCATCCTCCGAAAAATCATACATTTCCCTCCACATATCATTTGAAATATATAATCCCTCATATGGTTTATCCAATAAAATCTCTGCGGTTTCTTTTCCATTGTCCAAATGAATCTTACAGTTTCCATGTATTGCTATAAGAATTTGCTTCAAACACTTATGTGCATGGTATCCTCTCCTAACTCCTTTCACGGTATCATACATATAATATACTCTTTTCACCTGAAATGGTATATCTTTATTTTCTTCAAGAGCTACCAATTGTCCTCTCTCATCACCATGTTGCTGAAATCTATACTTTACTATCTCCATCTTTATCACTCCCTAGCTATTCCACTGTTCACCTTTACTATTGATTTTGTAATCACCTCTTATAACAGATACATAATGCTTTACCAAATAGATGATTGCATATGGATCATACAAAAAACGTACAATCGTTCTTAGATATAAATTATCTATTCTGTACAGTTTTGACAATCTCATCCTTTTCTGCACATATTTATTTTCTCCAAATTTTAAATTCATTAGATCAAAAAAATGTTCTACATCCAATGCAATCTTTTTCTTGAAAGGACTATTTTTATTTGTAGAAATACCTTCTGAGGTTTCATACCATATCAAACATTCATCTAAAAATTCAAAATTATTTCCTTCAAGTGCCGCATATACTTGAAAAATATCTTCCTCATATACTACACTTCCAACTATTTTCTTAAGATAACTTAAATAATAGTCCGTCTTATACGATGTAGATGCCCCTGAGACATTGTCACTATACAAAATCAAGTTTTTTAAAATTAAGTCTTTTTTACCTTTTTTATATGCGTTTATGTCGAACGGATGTATATATTCTTTCTCTGTCAATGTTCCGTTTTTCTCAATATAACCCTGTACTTTGCAAAAACAACTGTCACATTGCTTCTTTTCCATAAATTCATATAACTTTTTTAATGAATCTTTTGTATAAAACATATCACCAGGTCCAAAATCTCTTACATACTTCCCGGAGCAATTTTCAAGACCACTTATAAGATTTTTAACTGTTCCCTGATTTTTATCATGTCCAACCATCTTATAATTGAAGAATTTATGTTCTTTCATAAATTCTTCAATCTGTTTAAATTTGTTATCTTCAGAACCATCATCAGACAAAACAATCTCAAAATGCTTAAACTCCTGATTTATAATTGAAGTTAATGTCTTAAATATATCACTCAATTCTGAATTATATGTCACTAATAAAACAGAAAATAATATGTTACTCATTTTATTCCTTTCCTCTACAACACAACCTTTAATATCTTTAATATCAAATTATCAGCTCTCAACATATTTAATCTGATTATCCCACACACACTTAACCTGTTTCTTAATGAATCCCCTTTCGGAAGTCCCATCTTTATGTTTGGATTTTTCCTATAGTATGGAAATTTTGTTTCAAGCCAATTAAACATTTCCTTTTTCTTTTCCTTGACTTTTTTCCACTCACTGTTTTTCAATGTAAACAATATATACCATACAATATACCTAATAAAATAATATTCTATAAATTCCTTTTTTTTGCCCGATACTTCCGGCAGTCTGTCGTATATTGACTGTAATAAAAACAATGGATCTATATTTTCATCAATTTCAGCCTGCTTTGAATTTGAAACCGATTCCGGATTGTTTGTCCAATAGTATAATTCTTCTCCACATATTTTTACATTTTTTGCATATGCATATGCCAATATATTGAAATACACATCCTCTCCAATTGCCGACTTTAAAAATTCTATCTTGTTATTTACCAGAAAATCTCTATTATAAATATGAGCCCACGGTGCGGTAACTATATACTTACTCCACTCCGCTTCTGCTAAATGTTCACGATAAAGTTCTTTCTCCTCTGAATCAACTCTTATATACCCACCAACAACAATATCCGTATTTTCGTCAACAAGTCCCATATAACTGCTGCAATAATTTTCAGAATACATATCATCCTGATCTATAAAAGTAATATAATCACCTGAAGCAATACTTATGGCATAATTTCGTGTGTCTGCAACCCCTGTATTTTCTTTATATATATATATCACATCTTTTCTGCCATACTCTTCTATTACACTTTTTATTATCTCCTCAGAATTGTCTATAGAGCCGTCATTTACAATTATAATTTCTAAGTTTGTATAATCTTGGGCAAATATGCTTTTTATACACTTTTTTACACTTTTTGCACCATTATACACCGGTAAAACAATTGATATTTTTTTCATTTTATCCTCACAATTATCATACATCCTTATTTGAATTGTATCTTTCATACATATCTTTTCTGATAATAGCAATCTCCTGTGCCATTTTTTTAACCTTGTCAGTCAGATTACTCAATGCTATAGACAATGTAAATATAACTACTATAGACAGACAAAATCCAAAAAAGAATAACATATTTACTGGTGATGCTATCCCAAATGCTTTTGCAACCACATTCAACAATTTAGGAAATATCGCTAGTACCAATACACATATACATACAAAAAGCCATAATAATGCGTATTTAAAATCTATGCTTTTCTTTCTAACATGATTAACAATATATAACATTGCCAAAATAATGACAACTATTATCAAAATCTGTAATTTTATCGACATTTTTATCCACCTTTATTTTTTCATTCTTGCTATCAGTATTGCAAAACTAACTTTAATCATATAATATACACTGTTTTTTAATGAAATTGAAGATACACCTTCTTCTCTTTCATTCATAACTACAGGAATTTCCGTCACCTTATATTTTTCAGATAAAATCGTTACTACACTTTCGGGCTCAGGATAATCTTTGGGATATTCATCTGTAAATTTTTCCAAGAGCTTTTTATTAACCATTCTCATTCCTGAAGTCGGATCAGTTATCGTTTTTCCGGTTAATATCTTTATAAGTCCCGTAAAATATTTTATACCTATTCTTCTAAGTCCCGATGATTGAAAACCTTCTTTTTCAATAAATCTTGAACCGATTACCATATCTGACTCTGTATCGATAAGTGTCGTAACCATATCCTCTAAATGTGATGCACTGTGCTGTCCGTCACCATCAAACTGAACTGCTATATCATAACCATGATAATACGCATATCTGTATCCTGTCTGGACAGCACCACCTATTCCAAGGTTTACCGGAAGATTAAGATAACTAAATCCATGTCTCCTACACATTTCAAGTGTTTTATCGGTTGAACAGTCATTGATTATAACATAATCAAAGTCCGGTGCATTATCTTTTATATCTTTTATTGTTTTTTCTAAATTTCCTTCTTCATTAAAAGCCGGAATTATTACAAGTTTTTTCATTGTATTTTAACTCCCTAATCTCATATAACTCTGATTCATCTTTATATATTGACTATATCTCATTTGATTTCTCAGATTTTGTATAAAAATGATTTATCAGTTTCGCTATCGGTTTCGGCCAGAATTTACAATACATGGTATAATTTTCCTGAACTCTTGCATTATCATGTATTATAGCCGTTGTTGCCGATTCCTCATGTATTCTGTGACACATAAGGGGTTCATTTATATAAATAAATTTTCCTTTTAATCTGGACAATTTTTCCCATGCTTCCCAGTCCTCGCAGCTTCTGAAACCATCAGCAAAAATCGGTCTTTTAACATTTTCAAGATCAAATGTAACAGCAGGACAGCATATTGGATCGCCCATAGACAAAACTCTTCTTCTTATAAACTTACTTTTCCAAAATGCCTTTATTCTCAATGGCAATAACATTATCCTCTTAATTTTAAGCATCGTTGTGTCATGTATCTTTTCGCCGTTTCTAAGCTCACTATAATCAGAAAATGCAATAATCGAATTGTCCGATTTAGCCATCTCCTTAATTATTTTTTCTGCATATTCAGGCTCATATATATCATCCTGATGTGCAACTGTGGCATATCTGGTCTTAACTTTACTAAGTCCAAAGTTCCAATCCTGCGTTATTCCACCCTGCCCTTGATTTGCCATAACAACAATCCCATATTTTTCTGCAATATCATCTATATATTTATTAGGTGTTGATGTTGCTATAAAAATATTCGATCTTACTGTCTGCTTTTTTAAAGACAAGATACATTCTTCTAAAAATGCACTTTCTTTATATGCACAAATTACAAATGTATGTTTCATATTTTTCCTCTTTATTTTATCTTTGCAATAAAACCTACGCCATTTTGATACACTTTTTCCAAGCTGTCAAAATATGCCTGATTAGTCTGATATGCATCTCCATATAATACACAGACATATTCTGCTTTTCCTGTACTCACTATTTCATTATATGTGTTTATGTCTCCATTACATTTAGGAGAATCCTGATCAGTTAATGTCTGAAACCATCCCTCTTCCAATTCATTTCCAAAAACCAGCACATTATTATTGACATCTGGTTGGTATGCATCACTTACATATTTATATAATTCAAGTTTTCCACCATCAAATTTAGGCTGATCATACCACAATTTTGTAAAATCATATATATTAATAAAATTTTTTGATGTTACAGATATAAAATTTGAATTCTTATTTAAAATATAATTATCTCCTTTAAAATCAAACCCAAATAAAATCAAATAAGTAACAAAAAAACCTATAACTATTTCTTTATGTTTTTCAGATAATGTTTCCACGCACCAAAAAACACATATAAAAGACAATAACCATAGCAAACTATGATTTTTACAAAAATAATAACTCGATACTTTTCCGTCCATTCCTAATTTAAAAAGAATAATCATAAAAATTATTAATAATGGCATAGTCGTAATAACCATATTAATTTTTTTTATTTTCTTTATAATAAACCAATATCCAGCAATTATCAAAGGTAATATTAATATGAAATCCGAATATAAATCTCTATAGCTACCACCTTCATTTGCAAATGCAGTCGTAGTCGAAGATGTTATCGCCAATTCCTTAACATTTCTAAATGAATATATCAATCCCAAAATACATGGAATTAAAAATACACTTAACATAGTCCAAATAGTCTCAAGTGGAATCATCATCTTTTTCTTTATTTGTCCATTAAGAATGCAGATAAATATTCCCAAAAAAACTACTGGTACAAATAATGTATAACAAACCATAAGCGAATAACATCCTAATGCCAGCATTATTATACATATTTCCCTCTTTATCAATTTATCAACATACATATCACAAACAGCAATCAAATATGCAATAACAGTTATTCCTAATCCAAAATATGAAAAACCAAAAACTGTACTATACAAAGGATAACCTAACCAATAAAAAATTGTTGTAACACATGCAGCTAATTGTAAAAATATATTTTTACTATAATTGCGTACAATAGTGTAGAAAATCATCCCAGCTAAAAATAAGTAAAAAATTTCACATAACACAAAAATTTTATAATAGAAAAATTTAGGCACAATTCCTTTTAATACTTCTATTATCAAAGCTTCATTCAAAGATGATAAATATAAGTTAGTTGAAATACTATGATTTTTGACTGTATCTGTAGCCAGTTTCATATGTACTGTTGCATCTACAGACTGAAAATTAATATCTAAACCAAAGCCAAATCTATGATACACCAAATTCATCAAAATCAAAAAGGCAACTATGGTAAAAATCATATCAATCCTATCATAATAATACTTTTGTATTTTTTTATTCTCAAAAATAATTTTAAAAAATATAAGTGAAACCAGCCAGTTTGCTCCTCCTATAGTTATTATACCAACAGGTAAATTAACTAAATTTACTATTCCTCCAATAAATCCTTGATAACATATTATGGTGATAATAGTCAGTACAAACCACGATATACCATTTAATTTTTCCTTACTTTTTTCTATAAGGAAAATTGAAGCGGCAATTGAACATATAGATGTGATATAAAAAATAAGTGCTAACATATATCGGTATCCTTTCTTAACTTATCCCCAAAATCTTTCAAGCAACTGCATTATCACATAAATAAACATTATCGGATATACTATTACCTCAACAATGCTGATAACTTTGTCCTTTATCTTGACAAGGTCATACAATAATGCATATATTAAAAATACAATAGGTACAAAATATCTTCCTTGGGTTCCTAAACTCAATTCTGTATTATTTAAATATTTTGCCATTTCTATAAATGATACATTTATGTCCATTTCAGCAATTTGAAAAGTCCATGTAAACATGATAGTGATTATAGTAACAACTATTAAAAAAGCAATCGTCAACATAATAATCCTATCTCTTAATACAAAACCATTTTTGTATCTATTATTTATATTGTCTTTCTGTGCTATAATTGCCAAGAAAATAATTATAAATAAATAATAACATATTGAAAATTTTGTATCAAGCCATCCCATTATTCCAATAGTAGACACTGTGTAAAACTCAGCATATGACTTTAATGTATTAAACACAATGACAACATATCTTTTAAAGTTAAATACACATGCCAAAACCACTTTAACATACATATTCTCCCTAAATAATATGCATCCTAATATAATGGCAAATATAATTAAAACTGCAAAACAATATTTAAATTTTTTAATCTTCTGATATACTAAACTATCAAAAAAAGAAATCTTTTCACATCGCAACATTAACAGTAGCCCTAATAAAAGTAAATACGGCGGTTTAATTAACATTATAACAACTGATAACGCACCTAAACACAATATCTGTTTATATCCTACCGTTATATAATCATATATTAAATGAAAAATGTAACTTGTCAACAAAAAACAAACTGGCAACAATACTGCATCATAACTTACACTTGAACACTGCTGCAAATTCATAGGCAAAAGCATTATTGCAAATAATAAACTTTTTTTGACTGGCATAATCTTTAATGCAATATATCCTATTATTACAAAAAATAATACCGCTGCAAATTCTGCTGCATACATACACACTGCTATCGGTGCTCCTAACAATGCAAATATAAAAAATGCTATGCCCTGAGGCAAATGTGTTATCATTTTTATACTTATCTTGCCTGTCCATTTACATTCCTTAGAAAATCTGTCACCACTATGCTTTTTAAGCGATTCTTTACTTTGTTTTACATCATAGTTTCTAACAACATTAGTGGCTCCAATATCTTCATAATATTTGTAGATTTCATTATAATAACCAGAAAAACCAAATTCATTTTCAATCATACTATATTGAGCAGGTTCATCTGGTACCTGTTCTGGTGGAATCAATATCGCAAACAAACATCCCATTATTATTCCAACAACAGTGAAAATCTTTTCTATCTTCTTGTCAAGCTGTTTTAAAATTCCATCTAATTGTTTCACTGTTTTAAACAAAAAAGCATTAATTTTATCATATCTATTTTTAATATTTATTGCTCCCAAAATTGCAATAACCAAAAATATACATATACTTATTGTAAACTTAACATCATTTTTTTCCAACTTTTTTCCATTAAGTTCAATTTTATCTAATATAAAATCTTTTTCTACATCTAGCCGTATATATTTATATTTATTTTTTTTGAGATAAAATTTAATATCACTTTCTCCCTTTTTTATTTTACTATATCTAACATTTTTTTCGCTAAATTGTTCTGTTTTTTCCGCATAATAAACAGCAATATCAATATCATCTTCCACAGCTTGTTCAAATTTTATATCCACTATATTGATATATTCCAAATCATCCGTTATTGTAAAATTAGGATCATCTCCAATTACATTAAATGTATTGTCAACTATATTATAAGAATTGTAACTTGATATATTTTCAATCCCCACAACCTGTTTTCCATTTATGTAATCATATCTGATGCTCGGATATATTACATAAAAAATAAGCATTAATGCTATTAACATAATTGTTTGATAAGATAAAATCAAGCATTTTCTTTTATTAACTTTATCCTCTAATTTTTTCTTCAAATTCATAATTTAAATTTTCCTCTTACTAAATCAGTAAACACTTTTCACTTTTTCCAATATTCTGCTACTATCAAAAATATATTTTCCTTTTTTTATATAAATGTTATATTTTCGACTCGGTAACTGATTCGAATCAAAATATACTCTAAAACAACTCAAATTATTTTTTCCATTTATACCAGTAAGCTCATTCATATGTTCTCTATACATTTTCTGTGTTTTTAATTCAAATATTTTATCATCACAAACCAAAAGTATTTTCGCTCTTATAAAATTGTTCCATCTCGATTTCTCATTTATGCACCAACCACTAACTAGCATATACTTTCCTGTAACAACTATATTCTCTATTGAACCTTTAATAAAATTACTCTTTCTTTTTTCTAAACAATCTTTACTTTGCAAATTTAAGACTATATTTTCTAAATTATCAAGCCCGCCTTCTACAGTACAATCTCCTCTCCTCATCGTAAGATTCGGATTATAAAACGGATCTTTTCCCTCCAGTGATGGATGTATATCATATAATCTGCGGCGTTCTTTTAAAAGTCTCTCATATTTTGCCTTGTCAAGCACATCACTTCCACGACTTAATGATTCATGGTGATATAATACTGCATCTGTCCGTACTACATTATAATAGCCTTTCTCTAATAAGTCAAAACAGAATTTTACATCATTATACGCTACCGCAAAGCTTTCATCAAGTCCACCGACTTCTAAGTATTTCTCACGGGTAACCATAAGGCACGCTGCCGTAACAGCACTATAATTATATTCTATCTTATTCCTGCAAAAATTAAATATTGTATTGTCATCGTATCTGCATAATGCATGGCTTGGACCGCTGTCGAAGCTGAATACACCAGTATGCTGTATGATCGTACTATTTGGATATAATAGTTTTGCACCGACTGCACCTGTATATGGCAGCATCGCATGACCTGCCATACGCTCCATCCATTCTCCGTCTATTATCTCCATATCATCATTTAACAATAATACAAGTTCTCCATCTGAATTTTCTACTCCTATATTACACATTTTTGAGAAGTTGAAATCCATTGGCTTGTAAATATATTTCTGAGCCTTATCTTTATTATACTGTTCATATTTTTTTCTGTTTTCTTCAGAACTTCCATTATCGACAGTTACTATCTCATAATTTTTATATTTTGTTTTTTCAGTCAGTGTTTCTATACACCTTTTATATACATCAAAATTGTCTTTGGACGGTATTATCACACTTATCTTTGGATTTCCAACAGGCTTGTAATTTACTCTGAACTGATATATATTATCAACCCATTCAAGTTGTGCCTCATATCCTCTTCTTTGCAACGCCTCTGTTTTTACCTTTTTTGTAGCATCCACTATATAATCTTTTGCCTCCGGATTTATTGCAGTGGATTCTTTTCTTTCTCTCCAGTGATAAAGTACCTTTGTAACATGACCTATATTCTTTGTCTTTTCCGTAAATCTTAATGTAAAGTCATAATCCTGTGCTCCCTCGAAGCCTGTTCTAAGCCATTCAAGTTCATCACCTATCCTTTTTCTATATACCCCAAGATGGCATGTGTACATAAGTGACATCATAGTATCAGGTGACCAGTCAGGTTTAAAATGCGGCTGATGTCTATGTTTTCCATCTTCTGACAGCTTATCTTCATCACTATATATAAAGTCAAGGCTTTTATCCTGATTGAGCAGCTTTGCAACTTCATATAACGCATTTGGAGCAAGAACATCATCACAGTCCATAAATGCGATATATTCACCTGTTGCCATCTTTATCGCTGTGTTCGTACAGCGTGATATATGACCGTTTTTTTCCCTGTATTTAATTTTTATCTTAGGATTGTCCTCAAATGATTTCAGGCACTTTCTTACTTCGGGCATCGTAGACGCATCGTCAGCAAGGCAAAGTTCCCAATTTGCATATGTCTGATCTAGCACAGACATTATACACTCTTTTAACATCTTAGTTGATACATTATAAACAGGCACTACAACCGAAATCAACGGCTTATATGGAATTTTACTTTCATCAAACTTATATAAATCTGTTTCATTTTTCTTTATCCAGTTCTTATAGTTTTTTTCATCATCTGATGCAATGCCAGCATTTTCCCCTGCTGAACCTATTCCAAATTTTGCTTTAAATTTGTATAACATTACATACATGCCTTCTTCTTTAACTATCCTGCATGCCGTATTTATCTTCTTTAATATACCCATCTTTTGTTATTCTCCTATTTGCCATTCATGTTTAAGGTAAAACATTCCCTCCGAAAAGTATTCATTTGCAACTGAAAATCCTTCACAATTATTTTTGTAATCTAAATTTACAATTCCACCGCTGTTAAATATTCCTACATCAACCGTATAATCTCCTCCCATAAGCATAAGCTCAGGTACTATGTATTTCACTACATGACGCCCCTGCTTTTGAGGTACTGATATTTTGTCAAGATTAGTGTTAGGTCCAAATACATATATCTTTCTGTCAAGACTGTAAAATGCAACTCCTACCTGAAGATCTTCCATATGATTATCATAAACATCGTATGTTACTTCAACTTCAAGTTTCTCAAATGTTTTAAACATATTTTTATTTATTGAAACTTTTTGTATTACAGCAAGGTAATCTGAATTCTCAGGTAGTCTAAATTCATCTTCATTATTTACTTTTTCTATTTTCTTTTCACCGTATTTCATGAAATTATCATATAAATCAACAACCTGACTCGCTTCACCATCTTCTATAAGTTCACCGTTTTTTATCCATATTGCTCTTGTGCAAAATCTTTTTATCTGCTCTATCGCATGTGTTACAAACAATATCGTCGTTCCGCTCTCCTGAAGTTCACGCATCTTATCTATACATTTAACCTGAAATCTGATGTCGCCTACTGATAATGCTTCATCTACTATCAATATGTCAGGTTCAACATTTATCGAAACAGCGAATGCAAGTCTCGCAAACATACCACTTGAATATGATTTTACAGGCTGATTTATAAATTCTCCTATATCCGCAAATTCTATTATATCCGGAACACGTTTCTTCATTTCTTCTTCTGTGTATCCCATCATAGTACCATTAAGATATATATTTTCTATACCTGTATATTCTGGATTGAATCCTGCACCAAGTTCAAGTAAAGCTGCAATTTTGCCATCTGTTTTTATAGTACCAGTAGTAGGTGTCACAACTCCGGTAACTAATTTTAATAATGTAGATTTACCTGAACCGTTTGTCCCTACTATACCGATCGACTCACCCTTATTTATTTTTAAGTTAATATTTTTTAATGCATAATGTTCTTTTGAATACTTTTTCTTTCTTATGCTAAATGTTTCGCGTATTCTGTCACTCGGCTTATCATATAAATAATATACTTTAGATAAATCTCTGACCTCTATTGTTCCCTTATCCATTTACTGAATTCCTTTCCTAACATCAATTGGATGCAAAATACATTTCACCTGCACCTGCAACATAATTCAATATATTTCTACAATACATCTGCAAAATGAGGTCTTAATTTTTGGAACACATGAGTTCCTGATATATATATGAACAGAACTAATACCCAAAAATAAATCGTCCAAACCGGTCTTTCCCAAAACCATTTTTCAGCAAACATTGAATCTCTGTATCCCTGAACTATATAAAAGACCGGATTTAACTTAAGCAGATTTACAAGCCACGGAAACCTTCCCTGTACCATCTGTATATTCCACATAATAGGTGTCATCCACATAAGCACCTGCAATACTATTCCTAGCAGATGTCCGAGATCTCTTATAAAAACTATTATTGATGATGTAAAGTATGACATTGCACCACATAATGCAATTATACATATAAGACAATATATAAGCTGCAATGTATGCATAGTAGGCATATACCCATTTACCATAAACAAAACTACCATAAACAGTGAAAAGAATATATTTACAAAAAAAGCAGAAAATATTTTGATAACCGGCAATATTCCTATATCAAACACTACTTTTTTTACAAGAAAGCTATATTCCAGCATACTGTTTGTTGCACCATTCCACGCATCACTGAAAAAGAACCACGGAACAAGACCTGCCGTAAGCCATAGCACAAACGGATAATCACCATATGGCTGGCTTCTAAATCCCACCTGAAATACAAACCAATATAATAATATTGTCATTATCGGCTGTACAAATGCCCAGATAATTCCTAAATAAGAGCCTGCATATTTTGTTTTAAAATCATTTTTTGCAAGTTTAAATATCATTTTCCTGCTTTTATAATTTTCTTTCAATATACCTATTGCCGCTGGTAATCTTTTTGTTCTTTCCATAATATTCCTCATCTATTTTAATTCAAAATTTTCATATCTTAAAGTCAAATGTGGGTTATAGTACGAATCCCCTTCTTCCAGTTCTTTTCCCCATTTATTTTTAAACCTTTCAGTTTCACTGCGAAATCTTTTTTCTTTCGCTTCTGTTGTTTCGTATCCTCTGCTTATAGATTCGTAATGATACAGCCTTGAATATGGTGTAAATATGATTCCAAATCCTTTTTCTCTTAATTTCATACAATAATCTATATCATTAAAGGCAACTTCAAACTTTTCATCAAGTCCGCAAACTTCATTATATATATCCTTTCTTGTCATCATGCATGCTGCCGTAACTGCACTAAGTTCCTGAACATAGTTCATTCTCTCATTATACCCACTTACTGATGAACTGAAATGTTTGTGGGAATGACCTGCTACCCCACCGATGCCAAGTATAACTCCTGCGTGCTGAACCGTATCATCAGGATAATATAACATACATCCTACTGCCCCTATCTCTGGCATTTGTGCATACATAAGCATTTCCTCTATCCAATGGGGAGATATTATTTCCACATCATTGTTCAAAAGAACAAGATAATCTCCTTTTGCTTTTCCTGCTCCAAAATTATTGATTGCTGAATAATTAAAACCATTTTTCCACTCACAAATTGTTATATTATCTTTCTCTGACAATTCTCTATAATACTCTTTTATATTTTCTGAAGTGCTTCCGTTTTCCACTATTATAATTTCATAATCCATATAACTTGTCTTTGTTTCAATTGAATCTATACATCTCTTTAAATCATCCCTATGCTCCTTATTTGGAATGATTATCGATACTTTTTTGTCTTTGTTTATCGGATAAATGATATGTCTCTCGTGTAATCTATCATCATACATAATCTTTGCAGATATATCACACCTGTTAAAGTGCTCCTCTAACACCTTTATTTCTATTAGATCATTTTCTATTTTCTTTTCTTCTGATTTATCGTTGTCCTGTTTGTAATACATAGGTTCCTTAATATGTACAAAACCATCATCCAACATTTTTTTAATTTCCCTGTCATTTGATTTTGTTTCTTTTGCACAATGGTCTATATACTCCACAGTTTTCAATAAATAGTTATAATAGCTCGCCCTTGTTTCTCCATCAAACCCTCTTAACTTTACAAAAACATCTGCTCTTGTCATAAAAAAATCATCTATATAGTTTTTGGAATAAAGTGAAATCCTTGAAAAATCACTTTTATAATTATGCTTCCTGGCTTTTCTGACATCATCTTCAAAATACCACTCGTCAAAATAATAGAGAAATTTTCTATTATTTTGACTAATTTCTTTAAGCCAAAAGTATGTCATATATGGATGAATCAGGTCTCCTGCCTGAATTTCACCATAATAGTCGAATTTATTCTTTTCTACAAAAGATACAACATCCTTTCCATCTTCCATAAAATACAGACACATCCCTGACTCTTTGCTAAAAACACTTTTTAACCTCTCTCTGTCTTTAATATCCGTCCCTATGCATACTACTGACAACACCTTGTCAACACTTTGCCTGGATAATGATATAAGACTTGAAAGTATGTTGGCATTTGTTTTTTCCTCACATGAAATACCAATAAGAATATTTGCATTTGAATTTGCAAACTCTTTTTTTTGCCTAATTACTTCTTTTTTATTAACTACCCACGGCTTTCTATAATATTTGTTATATCTTTCTTCCCTAATGACATTGCCCAAATGCGATATTCCATCTTTTTTTACTCCAAAATATATCTTGAGCAGTGAATTGGCAAAATCATTTGAACAAATCATATACTTAATTTTTGATTTTATATCACCCAAAACATTTCCTCCAATAGTCTAATACCTGTCTACACTATATACAAACTATTATTTTACCTAATTTTCTTTTCTTTTTCAATATAATATTAAATTTTTATATTGGTAATTTTCAACAAAAAGTATGTTTTCCCCTTTTACAGCATAAAATACTCTCGCCCAAATTTCTCCATTCCTTCATTATAATACCTGTCCTTTTCAGCCATTTCAAACCCAGATATAAACTCTGCATTATCCAATTCTTTTTTCTTCACCTTACTTATAACTGCCGGAAAGTAAGGTGTCAACACACAGCATCCTCCTGTTTTATTTACTTCCATGCACATTTCAAACCAGCTCCTGCGGCAAAAGAAATCTATGTCTTTTTGTTCTTTATCGTGCATTTTTATGCCTTGCGTCTTTTTTTCAAGCCATTTTTTTACAATTTCTGTTTTTATTGCAAGCATACTGCCATCTAATAGTGACACACTTTGCCTGAAATGAAGTCTGTTCATATATCCCGGTTCTTTTAACGGCATCCCTTTACAAAGAGGTATGGCTCTTTCTTTCCATTTCTTATTATAACACCAGCCTGCATTAAGGTATCTGCCACGACTGTCTAAAACCGTGTTTGAGGATGCCATATTCTCTTTTGGCACTAGACAGTTCAACAGTTCTTCTATCATTTTTAATTCTTTGGACACTATATAACCTTGCCGTACAAATATCAATACATCATATTTGTCACCATTTTCTTCTATATCTGACAATATCTGCCCTAAAGATATATCACCCTGTCTGTATGCTTTTACCCTGTCTTTTTCTATTTTATTTTCATATGTAACCCTGTAAAAAGGTCCATGTTCTTTTGATGCTTCTACTTTTCCAGGCTGTCCTGTTCTTCTTAGATGTTCTTCTACGGCTTTTCTGCCTGCCTCGACTATATACGGTTTTGCTGCAACGCCTGCTGCTGACGATGCACTATGTATCCTCCAATAGTAAAGCACTTTTTGTATGTGATATACCTTTTTTGTCTGTTCTAATATTCTAAGAAACAAGTCATAATCCTGACCTCCATCATATTCTTTTCTATACCCACCGGCTTTTTCAAATAATTCCTTTTTAAATACAGTGAAATGACATATAAAATTATTATATCTGAATGTCTCCCATGAAAAATCAGGTTTGAAGTTTATACTCTGTACTTTTTTTGTATCTCCATCGAAGGATAATTCATCTGTGTATATAAATTCGCTACCATGTTCTTCTATTGCCATTGCTACATTATAGAGTGCTGACGGGTGCAGGAGATCATCATGATCGAGCAAGCCTATATAATTTCCTGTTGCCATTTCTGCTGCCCTGTTTGTGTTTTCACCTATTCCTGCATTTGTTTCCAGTTTCTTATATTTTATCCTGTCATCTTTCTGTGCTAGTTTCTTTACAACACCCTCTACTGCTGCTCCATTTTCATCGCTTGCATCCGCAAGACAAAGTTCCCAGTTTTTATATGTCTGTTTTTTTACTGACTCTATCATCGGTACAAGATATGAAACCGGAGTATTATATACGGGTACTACTATACTTATTTTTATATCATCATGCGTTATATACTGTTCTTCGAGTTTTCTTTCTTCTGACGAAATATCAATCGGACAGTATTTTCTTCCTTTATAGTATTTTATTATATAGCGGTTATATACTTTTTTTATAGTGTATGTAAAACCATAATCTTTTAAGTACCCTTTTATTTTTGCTGCTTTTCCCATATTCCCAGCCTTTCCATCTAAAACAGTCAGACGGATACTTTCAATCCGATCTGCTTCCTGCTTGCAATACTGTTAGATTTTCATATACATAAATCTTGTTTTTATAATTTACAGACAATGATTTTATTTTTACAGTAAAAATGTTACTATACATCTTTTTAGTAACTGCCAGACAACAATATTATCTTAAATATTATATTATCAACCTTCCTCTGACGATATATACCCGTCTTTTTCAGCAAACCTGCCCGTTTGATGATAAATCCCGGTTTTCCACTGTATTTTACCAGCATTTTTGCAATATGAATCTTTTGCTTTGTCTTTTTTGCCTTAAATACACTGTTATCAGGTTCATCTTTTAAATACAATTCATATATTCTCACAAAATCCTTAAGCTGATTTGTTATGTTTCTCCTGTTTCCTTTAAATCTTTTTACCCTGTCTTTAAATTCTTTCAACTTACTTGTATTGTATCCTACCGTGTTTGTTCCATGCTGTCTGTAACTGATAAGCTGCTTCTCGTCAAAATATAGCTCACCATAACAGCTTGCAAGGAGATAAAACCACCAGTCATGCATTACCGTGAATTTTGGTGGCTGCTTTTTTGCCATATCTCTCAGTGTTTTATTCATGACTATCGTACATCCTGTAACTATGTTTTCCACCACAGCATTTTCAAAACTTGGTATTTTATTCTTCCTAGTCATTTCATTATCTATCTCTTTAAGATTTTCGTCTACCAGCAATGGACTACAGCAATAGAGCAATGGGACTTTTAAATATACACTATTTTTTTCACTAAATCCTATATATTTATCTTTTTCCTGTTGATATTTTTTTGACATTTCTTTTATTTTTTCTATGCCGGCTCTTAATTTTTCTTTATGCCAGTAATCATCCTGATCTGAAAATGCATAGTAATCTGCTTTTTCATCAGATTTTTCAATAAGATCAAAAAAACTTTTTATTACTCCTATGTTTTCTCCCTGATACCAGTTCACCTGATCCGGATATTTTGCAGCATATTTTCTAAGTATCTCCTGTGTTCCGTCTTTTGAACCATCATCTCTTATCAGAAGTTTTAATTTTACATCTGCTTTTTCTTCACAGTCCTGTGAGAGTATGCTGTCTATCTGTTCTCTTAAATAGTCTTTTCCATTGTAGGTTGACATAAGTACCTGTATCACTTTAGTTTTCTCCTCCTAATAAGTCTGCGTATATTTTACGCATCTGTTTATCTACTACTTCCATACTATATTTTTTTACATATTCCATATTGAATTCACCCATCTGCTGTCTGCGTTTATTTCGTGGAATTGCACTTTTCCCATATTTTTCAGTAAATATCCTTCTTATCTTTACAGCATAATCTTCCGGGACATGACCATGTACAAGATATCCTCCTTTTGCGTGAACCACAAGTTCCCTGACTCCCCTTATATCTGAGGCTATCACAGGAAGTCCTGCTGCCATTGCCTCCATTACCGAAACAGGAAGTCCCTCTCTTGCTGACGGAAATACAAATACATCACTCTGAGATAATATGAGTGGTGTGTCAGTTACATATCCTGCAAAAACTATCCTGTCACTTACGCCTAACTCTGCGGCTCTCTTTTCAAGTTCTTCTCTCATCTGTCCTTCGCCGCATATCAGATATGATATTTTCAAATCCTTTAATTCCGCAAGTGCATCAATAACAACCATATTTTTCTTTCCCGGTGCAAGCTCCCCGACACTCACCAATATATAATGATCATCAGGTATTCCATATCTCAATCGTATATTATTTTGTACAGTCTGTGTCTCTTCTTTATCTGGCATATATATATCCCAGCTTTTTTTGTGAAACTCTTTAAACCTCTCTGTCTTAAGCCCAACCCCATTTATTTTTTCCGCTTTTCCTCTTATCGGAAATCTTACTGCCCTGCCATAATCTTCATCATTTATCGTTATAAGCCTATCTGTATATCTTGCAAGCTCCCTCTCCACCGGATACATGATCCAATTTTTCAACGGACATCCCCTAAAAAAATGCATACCATGTACAGTATATATTACCGGTACATTTTTCTTTGTTTCTTTTCTAACTGCATTAGCCGCAAGCCTTGCAAGGATTCCGCTAAGAGGCATATGACAATGAACAACATCATAATCACCATGATACATTTCATCCTTTAGCTGTTTATATGCTTTCTTTATATCTTTTATGGACGGTTTTCTTAAAAAATCTATCTGATGTGTGATTATCCCCGTTCCCTCAAGCCTGCTGTTGTCCTTTCCATACACAACAACATTAAGATTTGTAGCATAATGAACTTCATATCCCATTTCCTGAAGAATCTTCACATTATTCATCTCATGCTGAGGTATAAAGCCACTAACCCTTGTAACAAGAAGTGCTTTCTTAACCTTTCCCGCCTCTTCCGTTTTTTCCACATCTAAATTCTCTTTCAAAATCTTCCTCCAACTTATGCTATTGATTAAGCTTTTGCGAAACCCTCAATAAATTACATTTTATATGTGCAAATATTCACAGTGAAAAACTGAGTTTCGCAATCACATCACTGATTATTCTTAACTATCTCCTCAACTATCTTCTCTACGGACTCATGAGTTCCGTCATCAATCTTTTCTGCTGTCACCTGCTCATCTGAAACACCTTCCGTTGCATCCTTCTTAAGAACCGTTTTTACTGTCATAAGTATAAGTTTTATGTCAGTCCATAGTGAATAATTTTCTATATAAAACAAGTCAAGTTTTAATTTGTCATAAGGCGTTGTATTGTACTTACCATATACCTGTGCATATCCCGTAAGTCCCGCTTTTACTCTTGTCCTAAACGGAAATTCCGGCATTTCCTCGCAATACTGCTTCATTATCTCAGGTCTTTCCGGTCTTGGACCTACAAATGACATATCTCCCTTTATTATATTAAATAATTGTGGCAATTCATCGATACGGGTCGCCCTAATAAATTTTCCTATCGGTGTTATCCTGTCGTCATTTTCCTTTGCAAGCTTTGCAACACCGTCACTCTCAGCATTTACTATCATGCTCCTGAATTTGTATATCTCAAATTCACGCTCATATTTTGTGCATCTTACCTGTTTGTAAAATACCGGACCTCCATCATACAGTTTTATCGCTATTGCCGTGATAAGCATAAACGGTGAAGCTATGACTGTCATTGGAATTGCAATGATAAGGTCTAGTGCTCTTTTAAACAATCTCTGGTCAAAGCTCAATGTATAGCCTTTTGAAAGCAAAAACGGTGTATCAAACACATGAATCCTGTCTGCTCCCATAAGTATTATGTCTGAGAGTTTCGGTATAACATATGCCCTCATTTTATGTGCATAACAGTATTTGAGCATATCGTTTCTCTTTTCGGCAGATATATCACCGATTATGACAGCCTGAAAATCTTTCATTTTCTCAGCTATCTTATCTATCCCCTCATCTATATTTACCGCATCATAGATTGCATACTTATCACGCCTTGCCTCAACCTTATATACAAGGTCTGCCGCCGGTCTTTCACCATATATAAGCAAAATCTTCCACGGCTGGAAAATTCTGTTGTAGAAATGGATTATCACAAAGTTCCATATCGTGGAAAGAGTCATCTCAACTGCCATTGCAGCAATCATATACATGGGATTTACTATTCCGAATGCCAAAAGGCATATTACAAAATACATCACCATATTAGACAAAAACAGGCTGAGATACTGCGACAGCATAACCTCAAGCCGCCTGTACTGCCCTATTTTCATGCTTCCATACATCGTTGAAAAAAAGAAAAGAATCAATGCGTATAAACCAATCATAGCATAATGTCCTTTTCTGTAAAAAGTTGCCACAAACATCGTAGCTGCATAGTAATGAAACCATACATACATAAATACAAGTGACATAAGCACTATATTAACAAGCGATGCAAAAAAAAGTATCGTTTTTTTGTATGGGTCGTAATTTCTCATCTTTATCCTTAAACCTCGTTTCTTTATAAAACCTCCAAAGCTCATTGTATATTCAAACAGATATTCGCAATTTTCTCTGCCGTTTATTGCTCTACGCAATAAAAATGGTTATGTTCATAAACTTACCATAAGGCAGAAAACTGCATTATCATTAAAAATATACGGTACAATACTTCTTATTCTACTAATTTCCTTATTTAATGTCAACTTTACTGTTGTTTCTTTTTAAAATATATGTATAATTAGATGTGTGTATCTGAACATAATCTATGTTTACATACATATATTTCAATTTGCAAAATAGCCTATATATGTTCAATCTTCACAGCATACAGCTATTTTTGCAATCATAAAAAATTTTTAGGAGGTTTACCTATGGCATCTCAAAATGCTAAGAAAAAAGGCACAGCGGCTGAGCCAAAGTACCCATTAGGTCTTTTGCTCCCGATAATCGCCGTACTCAGCGTGATACCACTTATCACTTATATGTATTCTTATGAAACCAAACTTGGCAAGTTTGAATGGTACACAAGCCAGACTTCCGCAGTCGACTTTTTCCTTCACACAAAACTCATATGGTTTCTCGTTGCCTGTGCATGCATGATATTCTGTCTTGTCTATATGATATTTGCAGATGAACAGAAGGCTGCATGGTGCAAAATACTTATACCACTTGCAATTTATTGTGGCATTTCCTTTATTTCGGCTCTTGCATCCTCAAACAGAGATTTCTGTTTTTCAGGTATCTATGAGCAGTTTGAACCTGTCTGGGCTCTTATGGGATATTGCCTTACCGCATACTATTGTTTCTTTATAATGCGTACAGAAGCAGCAGTAAAGCGTATAATGCCGTGGTTTGTTGCCGGTATTACGGTTATGGTTCTGCTTGGACTCAGCCAGGCATTAAAGCACGATTTTTTCAGGACTTCACTCGGTCAGAAACTTATGACACCTTCTACATACAAGGGAGGTCCTCTTAAGTTTAATTTTGAGGAGGGACGTACTTATCTTTCCCTCTACAATCCTAACTATGTAGGATTTTATGTCTGCCTTATAGTTCCTATTCTTGTAGGTCTTATATTTGCATTCAAAAAAGTGTGGGCAAAAATAGGCTGTGCTGTTTTGATAGTATCTCTTATGCTTATTCTTTTTGCATCACAGTCGCGTGCCGGTATTCTTGCGGTTATCTTTTCTCTTATAGTTATGCTTCTCTGTATGAGGAAAGTGTTTATTAAAAATATCAAAATCGTTATTGCCGCAATCGCTGTTTTTATAGTTGCATTTATTGGAATAAATGTAGCAAACCAGGGTATATTGCTTGACAGAATGAAATCCATGTTCAGTACTGAAGCTGAATATCATCCGCTCAGCGAGATCACCACAAATGATGACAATGTTTCCATTGTTTATAATAATGAAACTCTTATCATCAAGTGTACTCAGGATGCTAACGGTACTGACCAGTTTTCACTTACTGACAAGTCAGGTAAAGAAGTGGCTTTCGCACTTAATGAGGACTCTTCAAGCTATGTTATAAATGATGAGAGATTTCCATTCTCATTCTCTTCTATCCGCTCTGACAGTTTCAATGGTTATCAGATTACGATAGATGATAAAACATGGTACTTTACAAATATGATGAAAGAAAATGATTCAACATTTTATACTTATGGTCCGGGTGGTGCCATTATGAAACTTACAAAACAGACCAAATCACTTTCTTTCCTTGAAAACCATTTCCATTTTGCAAATATGCGTGGATATATCTGGGCAAGAACACTTCCGCTTCTCAAGAAGTATTTCTTACTCGGTTCAGGTCCTGATACATTTATCATTGCATTTCCTAACAATGACCTTGTCGGTCTTTACAATTCAGGACACATAAATGAGATTATTACAAAACCCCACTGTACGCTGATGCAGATTGGTGTACAGACTGGTGTTATCTCGCTTATCGCATGGCTGGTATTCTTTATATGGTACCTTGTCAGCAGCTTAAAACTCTACTGGAAACACGATTTTAGCGGTTATCTTCCAAAAATCGGAGTGAGTATATTTGTCGGTGTTATAGGCTACCTGATAATCTCACTCACAAACGACTCCTGTATAGCTGTTGCTCCTGTATTCTATGCAGTTACGGGTATGGGACTTGGTATCAATTACAAGTTGAAGAAAGACCAAAAAGAAGCTGAGGCAGCTCAGATTAAAGAGGTCGCAAAATAAATCAATAAAATTAAAGTAATTACAGCTTGCACTGTTGCTGTGACACAGTAAAAAACAAAATATATTGTTTTATAAAAAAATAACACCAATTGCTTTTAAACGATTGGTGTTGTTTTTTTGTGTATATCATATATCATTGGTGTACGGCCCATTATACGATATACACTGATATAGTAAATCATATTCTCACAATCTGAAACTCTCCGGAGAGTGTACGGCCAATCCTTTGAACTTCGGACTATGTTGATATGTTTTACCTCGTGAGTAAGTATTTTACCTTTTTGCCATCCATAAATAATATCGGATTATTTTATCATTTTTTTAATGATTATTGTACAATTTCACGATTATTTCACAAATTATGCACAACAAGTGAACAAACTATCTATGTCAATATCTGAACCTGCTCATTGTATCATCAAAGCTATTTATTTAATGTAACAGCCATTCATTTTATAATAATCCAAATGCTGAATGTTTGTCTATTTTGCAAGTTCAAGCATTTTCTGAAGCGGTTTACAGGCTTCATCCATTATATTATCAGGAAGAATTACTTCCTCCATCGGATTTTCCATTACATCTGCCACTTTTTCAAGGCTTACTTTCTTCATATTCGGGCAGAACTGTCTGTGTCCTACTGAATAGAACTTCTTGTCAGGATTCTGCTTGCTGAGTTTAAAGAATATACCCATCTCTGTACAGATGATAAATTTCTTGCAATCACTCTCTGTTGCATAATCAAGTATTCCTGCCGTACTTCCTATATAATCGGCAAGTTCGAGTACATCCTCAGTACATTCAGGATGTGCGAGCACGAGTGCGTCAGGATGATGCTCTTTTGCTTCTTTGACAAGCTCCGAATCAATACTCTTATGGACATGACAAAATCCGTCATTGAATATAAACTCTTTTTCAGGCAACTGCTTTGCAACATATCTTCCAAGGTTATTGTCAGGCACAAAGAATATCCTCTTATTCTCTATGTTTTTTACTACCTTGATGGCATTTGATGAAGTCACACACACATCTGATACTGCCTTTATCTCGGCTGTTGAGTTTACATAACAGACTACGGCAACATCGTCATACTGCTCTTTTACTTCTTTTATACGGTCAACCGTTACCATATGAGCCATAGGACAGTCAGCAGTCACATCTGCCATATATACATGCTTTTCAGGATTTAAGAGTTTTGCACTCTCACCCATAAATGACACGCCTGCAAATAATATGTTTTTTGCCTCAACTTTTGTCGCAACCTTGCTTAAATAAAATGAGTCTCCAACATAGTCTGCTATATCCTGAACAGCACCGTCCACATAATAATGTGCAAGTATGACAAAATCGTTTTCTTTCTTTAATCTCTCAATCTTTTGAATAAGTTCTTCCATCTTTATCTCCATTTCGTTTTAATTATGTGCTAAATTAAATGCATCTTTCCCAAATCATGGCAGTTTGTTATAAATATTTTACAATTTTCAATATTTGTAATACAGCCAGTATAAATTATAACTATCGTTTTTTATAAATTCCTGCAATCATTTATAAGTCTTTCTAACTGCTCATAATTTTCTACTTCATTTACTTGTCTGCGTATTGATGATGAATTCTTATAGCCTGCCGTGTACCAGCCGACATGTTTTCTCATCTCGCGTATGCCAAGATATTCACCTTTATATTCTATCTGCATTTTTGTATGTCTGAGTATCATAGCTGCCACCTCATCAAATGATGGCTTGTCCTGATATTGACCGCTTTTTTCAAATTCCTTTATCTGCCTGAATATCCACGGATTTCCTCTCGCACCTCTCGCTATCATAAGACCGTCGCAGCCTGTTTCATTCTTGCATCTTACCGCATCCTCAGGTGTAAATATGTCTCCACTCGCTATGACCGGGATTTTTACTGCTTCCTTTACTTTTCTTATTATATCCCAGTCCGCTGTTCCGGAGTAATATTCTTCCCTTGTCCTGCCGTGTACCGCAACGGCACTTGCCCCGCTTTGTTCCATCATTTTTGCAAATTCAACGGCATTTATGTTTTCGTCATTAAAACCTTTCCTGAATTTGACTGTGACAGGCTTTTTTATCCTGTCTGATATGGCTCTCACTATTTTTGCGGCAAGTTCCGGATTTTTCATAAGTGCCGAACCCTCACCGTTGTTTACTACTTTTGGCACGGGACAGCCCATATTTATATCGAGTATGTCAAAGTTTCTGTATTCTATCTGCTCTGCCATATCCGCCATAAGTCCCGGTTCTGAACCAAAAAGCTGCAATGCTACCGGATGCTCCGTATCGTCTATCTGCCACAGAGGTTCGGTATTTTTATTTTTATAATAGATGCCTTTTGCACTTATCATCTCAGTGTAAAGCAGATCTGCACCAAACTCTTTACAAATCATGCGAAATGGCATATCCGTCACTCCTGCCATAGGTCCTAAAGCAAGATTACCGTCTATTTTTACATTTCCTATATAAAATTCACTCATAACTCTCTATTTTTTCTGTTTGCTGTGTATAAGCTGCAACCCTTTTAATGTGAGGTCACCGTCATATATCTCTATAGACTTGGTATTTTCATATACAACTTTTCCAAGCCCACCTGTTGCGATGACTTTAGCATCCATAAGTCCGGATTCTTCCTTAATCTTTCTTATGATATACTCTGTCTGACCTATCGTTCCATAAAAAAGTCCCGCCTGCATTGCAGAAATAGTATCTTTAGCAATAATATTTCCGGGACATTTTATCTCTATCTCAGGAAGATTAGCCGTGTTGTTCCAGAGTGCATTTGCCGATATTCTTATTCCCGGGCTGATAACTCCGCCCTTAAATGCTCCATCTGCCGTCACAAGATCATAAGTCGTCGCTGTTCCATAATCCACGACGATTATAGGTCCACCATAAAGTTCAAACGCACTTACTGCATCCACTATCCTGTCAGGTCCTATTTCTTTTGGGTTCATCGTATCTATTCTTATGCCTGTCTTTGTACCTGCTCCGACAACTATAGGATGGCAGTTGAGGTACTTGATTATACCACTCGTAAAGGAGTACATCATCTTAGGCACTACCGATGCTATTATAACCTCTGTTATATCGTCAGGCTTGTACCCTTTCTGCTCTAAAATATTGCACAATAATTCTCCGTATTCATCTGATGTTCTCGGAACCTGAACAGTAAATCTGAACCTTGCTGCAAGTCTCTCTCCATCAAATACTCCAAATGTCACATCCGTATTTCCAACATCTACTGCTAATAACATGATTTTTTCCTCACATTTCTATATATGTTATCACACAAAGCCATATATAATTTATTATTCCTGCGTCTGTATAGCATCTAAATCTTCGTGTAATATCACTGCTTTATAATATTTTTCAAGTGATTCAAGAAGATCCCTTTTCTCATTTTGCAATGCTTTTATCTTTAATGCACTTCCTATCTCGTCAAATGAAAAATCGTCTTCCTCTGCTACGACATTCATATAAAGGCTGCCCTCTTCATCATACTGTAATGAAAAAATCCCGCCTATCTCTGCCGTATAGAGTACACACATTATCTGTAATTCATCCTTAATGGTCTGTGGAAGTGAACTGAAATTTTCATTGAGATAATATTTCTGTTCATAGGCATTTGCCGCACACAATATCACTGCTTCACTGTTTATATCAGCCTCATCATACATAGCCATACAACCCCCTTACTGATACTTCTCCGGACACAATGCTCTTAATGCCGTCTTTTGTCTCGACAAGCAGTGCACCGTCCTTGTCTATTCCTCTTGCGATACCTGTTTCTTCTTCCTTAGGATCTGCTGTCTCCGCCATGCCATAAAGCACTTTTACTTCACTGTCCATGCTTATGAGCATAGAATTATACTTATCGACAACCTGCGACAAATCATTTGTCTCAAGAAATTTTTTGTAATATTCATCAAATTTCTCTACAACCTTTGCTGTAAGTTTATTTCTGTTTGTCATTTTGCCTGTCTCCAGATATATTGAAGAAGCATTTTTTCTAAGTTCGTCAGGTATATCATCATCGTTTACATTTATGCCTATTCCTATAACGGCATAATTTACATAGTTCATCTCTGAACTCATCTCAGTAAGAATACCACATATTTTCTTTTTTTCAAGTACAATATCATTAGGCCACTTTATCTTTGTGTCCGCACCACACACATCTTTTATTGCTCCTGCAACAGACATTGCCGCAAGAAGCGTGATACCCGAAAGATGTTTAGGCTCAGTCTTTGGTCTTATGAGAAGTGTCATAAAAATATTTGCACCTTTTTTAGAGCACCATTTTCTGCCACGCCTGCCCTTGCCGTTTGTCTGCTCGTCAGCCACCAGCAAAATCCCCTCCGGCTCTCCTGCCTCGGCAAGCTGCTTTGCCTTTGTATTCGTTGAATCTATCGTGTCATATGTCACGGCTTTCTTGCAAATGCAGTCCTTTGGCAGATAACTTTCTATCGCTGATGCATTTAATATGTCAGGCTCACTCTTAAGTTTATATCCCTTATTAGAAACTGACTCTATCTCAAATCCTTTTTCCTTAAGCTGCGTTATATTCTTCCAGACAGCCTGTCTTGACACGCCGAAACGCTCACACAAACTCTGCCCCGAAACACACTCATCTCCCGCTTCGCGTAAAATGCGTAGTAGCTCACTTTTCATGTCATCCTCTTTTCTGTGCCTTTTTGTACATTAACAAGTTTGTGCAAAGCACAAATCTTGAGTGTGAAAATTGCTGTTTACTATATTTTACAGGCTTTCCTGCTGTTAATTTTCACACTATTCCTTTTCTCCAAGTGTGGCAACCATAACTGCCTTTATAGTGTGCATACGGTTTTCGGCTTCATCAAACACAACTGACTGCTCTGACTCAAATACCTCGTCAGTAACTTCAAGTTCGCTCATTCCGAATTTCTCATAAACTTCTTTACCGATTTTGGTCTTAAGGTCATGGAATGCCGGAAGACAGTGCATAAATATCGCATCCCTGCCTGCATTTTCCATTACTTTTTTATTTATCTGATATGGTGATAAAGCTTTTATTCTCTCTGCCCATACTTCGTCAGGCTCACCCATTGATACCCATACATCAGTATAGAGAACATCTGCACCTTTTGTTCCACTCTCAACATCCTCAGTAAGTGAAATAGAACCGCCTGATGCCTTTGCATATTCCTGACACTGTTCAACAAGTTCCTGATTTGGGAAATATTCCTTTGCAGTACAAGCCGTAAAATGCATCCCCATCTTTGCACACGCTATCATAAGCGAATTTCCCATATTATAACGGGCATCCCCCATATATACGAGTTTTACACCTTTAATCTTTCCTAAATGCTCTTTGATGGTAAGTAAGTCAGCAAGCATCTGTGTAGGATGATACTCATTTGTAAGACCATTCCATACCGGAACTCCTGCATATTTTGCAAGTTCTTCTACAATATCCTGTCCATATCCACGGTACTCGATACCGTCAAACATTCTTCCGAGAACCCTTGCAGTATCAGGTATGCTCTCCTTTTTGCCTATCTGTGAACCGGACGGGTCAAGATATGTAACTCCCATACCCATATCATTTGCTGCAACTTCAAAAGAACATCGTGTGCGTGTGCTTGTCTTTTCAAATATAAGTGCGATATTTTTATCTGTGTAGTTTTTAATTGATACTCCGTTTTTCTTTTTCGCCTTTAAATCAGCCGACAGATCAAGCATATACTGTATCTCTTCCGGTGTAAAGTCCTTTAAAGTAAGAAAATTGCGTCCTTTTAAATTGATAGCCATTGATATGTCCTCCATTTCTTTTTTATACTATGATGTAATAATACACATATAGAGTCTGCCAGTGACAGACTCCTACTTTTTAATATTAAAACAGGTACTTGCGAAATTCTCACAACATATAATCATTTTCGCAACAACCTAATTCTCTTTTGCAATCTCGGTTACTGATTTTGCAAGTCCCGCAAGCCCTTGTATCTCTGACGGAATGATTATCTTTGTTGCTTTTCCATCTGCTGCCTTTGCAAATGCATCAAGGCTCTTTAATTTGATAACATTGTCAGATGCAGCCGCATCGTTAAGCATCTTTATACCATCTGCGTTTGCCTGCTGAACCGCAAGTATAGCCTGAGCCTGACCTTCAGCTTCACGGATAGTTGCCTCTTTTTTGGCTTCGGCTCTAAGTATCGCAGCCTGCTTCTCAGCCTCCGCATCAAGGATTGCTGACTGTTTCTTTCCCTCTGCAACAAGGATTGCCGACTCTTTTTCTCCCTGTGAGCGAAGGATTGCTTCACGCTTTTCACGCTCTGCCTTCATCTGTTTTTCCATCGCATCCTGGATTGCTGCCGGCGGAATGATATTCTTAAGCTCGACTCTGTTTACCTTTATTCCCCATGGATCTGTCGCCGTGTCAAGTGATGAACGCATTTTTGCATTTATAATCTCTCTTGATGTAAGTGTTTCATCAAGTTCAAGCTCACCGATAACATTTCTAAGCGTTGTAGCTGTGAGATTTTCGATAGCCATTATCGGATTTTCAACACCGTATGTATAAAGTTTAGGATCAGTTATCTGATAAAAGATAACAGTGTCTATTCTCATTGTTACATTGTCCTTTGTAATAACCGGCTGTGGTGGAAAATCTGCAACCTGCTCTTTTAAATCTACTTTTCTTGCAACTCTGTCTATAAAAGGGATTTTAAAGTGGATTCCAACTCCCCATGTCCCCTGATATCCTCCAAGTCTCTCAATAACATACGCCCTTGCCTGTGGTACTACATTTATACATGACAAAAGTATAATTACAATCAATATTACTAAAGCTGCTAAAAATGGCATTTTCATATCTCCTTTCTACCAATTCTGCTTTTCTACAAGCAATTTAACTCCATTTACCTCTTTTACTTTGACTTTTGAACCCTCAGGAATGATTTCATTGTCATTAACACTCCTCGCTGTCCACTCAAGCCCTCTTACAACAACCGCACCTTTCTGGTTAAAGTTGTCAATCTCCTCTGTAACCTTTGCTTCTTCACCGATAATACTGTTTATATTTGTCTTTGTCCTGCTGTTATTTAGGTATTTTTCTGCAATAGGTCTTGTAAAACAGAACAATACCACCGATACGGTCAAAAACAATGCAAACTGCACGATGAGCGGTGCATGAAAAAGTGCTGCAACAACCGCTGCTAATGCTCCTGCCGCAAACCATATGGTCGTAAGCCCCATAGTGATTATCTCAATGACAAGCAGTATCGCCATGGCAATAAGCCAATACATCGGTTCCATATTTTCCTCCTCTCCTATACCATAATCTCTCAGTATCTTTTCAAAACGAATTATTTTGGCTGGATTTCCGAGAGTATATGATTTGTACGATTTTATCGCATTTATTCACTGAATATAGCTCAAACAACTGTATTTGTCAACTAAATGATACTTTCGTTTCTCTATTCAACTATTATTCACAACCTCAAATAAACTAAATAACAGTCTATTTTCGTTTCTGTCTCGCCATCTCATACATTATTATGGCGGCTGATACTGCTGCGTTAAGCGACTCCAATTTTCCCTCCATAGGAATCCTGATACGCTTTGATGCTTTTTCAAACACTGCATCAGATACACCGTTTGCTTCATTGCCTATTATAAAGGCGGAACCCTTTGTGTAATCAACACAGTCATATACCTCACTGCCCTCCATTGCCGTTGCATACACATCATATCCGGATTTTTTAATCTCTTCTATAATGTCTATAAGCGACTCAACATAACAGAACTTAACCCTGAATATTGCTCCCATCGTTGAACGCACCACTTTAGGATTAAAAAGGTCAACGCTCTCCTTACTCATGATAACACCGGACATTCCAGCCCCCTCCGATGTTCTTATTATAGTACCTAGATTGCCGGGGTCTCTTAAATCATCCAAAAGTACCCACGCTTTTCTCTCATCCGACAGAATTTCTTTAACATCGTACTCAGGCATATTGACTGTAGCAAGAACTCCCTGAGGTGTAACCGTATCGGAAATCTGTTTAAAAACATTATCGGCAACAACCTCATACGGTATTCTTTCAAGCTTATCACCAAGTCTCTGTGCCGTCCTGTCAAAAGCAGACTCCGAAACATATAATTTATCGAGCTTATCAAAATTGATTGCTTCAAGAACCATCTTAATCCCCTCTGCAACAAATTTCTTAGTCTTTCTTCGCTCCCTCGCCTGCTTCTGAAGTTTTATAAGTTCTTTAATCTGTCCGTTAGACTCGCTTGTGATTATTAAATCCTTTGATTTCAAACCAAATCTCCTCTTTAAAACAATATATATACATAAATGTATGCAAATCCCAAACATATATAATGCGTGGTTGCATACAATTATTTTTGTAGCAAAATTTATTTTAACATTAGCATACCGACATTATTATTCTGTCGTAATATTTGCTTGGATTGTGCAGCTATAACAAATAATGTTAGCCGGCATTTTTGTCACCGTCAGTACTCAGTCAGCGTCTTTTGCTGACTTTATGTACTGCTACGAGTGACAACATAGCGAAAGCGTGCCGGCGGTATTATTCTGTTATAGCTGCACAATCAACACAACCTACATAATTTCGCAGCCGAAAAAACTTACTCCTCGCTCATCTTCGCAAGTCTTGCCGTCTGGTCTGCCGCAATGATATTTTCAAGAAGCTCATTTATATCACCGTCAAGTATCTCTCCAAGTCTGTGGCTTGTGTACTTTATTCTGTGGTCTGTAACTCTGCCCTGTGGGAAGTTGTATGTTCTTATCTTCTCTGAACGGTCACCTGTTCCTACCTGACTTCTTCTCTCTGCCGCCTGCTCGCTGTTTGCCTTTTCCTGCTCCATGTCATAAATTCTTGAACGGAGAACTTTCATGGCTTTATCTTTATTTTTAAGCTGTGATTTCTCATCCTGACAGGTTACGACTATTCCCGTAGGGATATGTGTGATTCGTACTGCCGAGTCCGTTGTATTTACACACTGACCGCCGTTTCCTGATGCTCTGTACACATCAATCTTACAGTCATTAGGGTCTACATGAACATCAACTTCCTCAACTTCCGGCATAATTGCCACCGTTGCCGTTGATGTATGAATTCTTCCGCCCGACTCCGTAGAAGGTATTCTCTGCACACGATGAACACCGCTCTCATATTTAAGTTTTGAGTACGCACCTGCACCTATTACCATAAATACGATTTCTTTGAAGCCACCGATTCCATTCTCGCTCGCACTCATAACTTCTACTTTCCAGCGGTTTGCCTCGGCAAATTTTGAATACATCCTGAAAAGGTCTGCCGCAAAAAGTGCTGCTTCATCTCCGCCTGCACCTCCACGGATTTCGACAATAACATTCTTTTCATCGTTAGGGTCTTTTGGAAGCATGAGAATTTTAAGCTCCTGCTCACATTTCTCAACAGTTTCCTTGCACTCATTAAGTTCCTCTTTTGCGAGTTCACGCATATCCTCGTCACTCTCCTCGTCAAGTATCGCAAGACTGTCCTCTATTCCATCTTTTGCAGCCTTGTATTCCTTGTACTTTTCAACGATAGGAGTAAGTTCGTTCTGCTCACGCATAAGCTCCCTGTATTTTTTCTGGTCATTGATAACCTCCGGCTCAGTGAGCATCATGTTTATCTCTTCCAAGCGTCCTACAAGTTCTTCTAATTTATCAAACATCGTTTTTCCTCCATATAAAAATATTGTTTATATTTATATTCAGTGTATAAATCCTAAAAATCTTTAAAGCAAAGCCTGTGTATTCTTTTTTGCATAACAAAATTTCAACTTTTATTTTACAGCCATAACAACCCTGTCATTTTCACACAAATCTTTCTTTACGACAACCTCTTTAAAGCCCTCGTTTTCAAAAATCTCTTTTACGGCTCTGCCCTGGTCATGCCCTATCTCCATAAACATCATCCCCGGACCGGCAAGATGTTTTTTTCCCTCTTTTGCAAGTATGCGGTAAAACATAAGACCATCCTCTCCGCCATCAAGTGCAAGCATCGGGTCATGCTCCCTCACCTCCGGTTCAAGAGTTTTTATCACATCGGGTCTGATATAAGGCGGATTTGATACTATAATATCATATTTTCCGTTTATTTTCTCAAACATATCGCTTTCTTTAAAATAAACCTCAGCTTCATTTGAAGCCGCATTTTTCTGTGCAGCCTCCAGAGCCTTTTTAGAAATATCAGCACCGGTACATTCTGCTGTTTCCTCAAGTTTTTTCAGTGATATTATAATACAGCCTGAACCCGTACACATATCAAGTATCTTCTTTCCATGTGCAAAGGGAAGGACATTTTCGACAAGGCACTCCGTATCCTGTCTTGGAACTAGGACATTTTCATTTACAAAAAAGTCAAATCCCATGAATTCCTGAGTTCCCGTTATATGCTGCAATGGTATATGTTCTTTTCTCATATGGATAAGTGAGAGGTATCTGTCTTTTATTTCATCAGACACTTCCATATCTCTATCAATAAAAAATTTTGCCCTGCTCATCCCCGTAATATACTCAAGCAGATACCATGCGTCAAGCTCTGCATCTGAAATATTTGATGACACGAGTTCATTTTCTCCGCTTTTTAACAATTCCTGATATGTTATCATGTTAATCCTCATTCCTGCACATACTTTTGAATTACTGATATGTTATCATCGTAATCCTCACTTCCGTACCTTTTGTCTGAACACGATACAAAAACTGCATATATATCTTTTATAGTTACTCTGCATCCTTATCTTCCTGAAACTCTTTCCAGTCAAAGACAGCCTCTACCGAAGCTATCGCAACTTCTATCATAGAGTCATCTGGTTCTTTTGTCGTTAGTTTCTGTATAAGCATACCCGGCTTACTCAGTGCATTTACAATGCTGTTTTCTGATTTTCCCGCAAGCCGTATGAACTCGTAGGAAACTCCGGCTATAACAGGCACCAGCAAAATCCTACACAAAATCTTAAGCCACATATTATCAACTCTTATAAATATAAAAAATATAATACTTATAAATAATACTATAAAAATGAAACTTGTTCCACATCTTTTATGTTCTCTCGACTGTTTTTTTACATTTTCGACAGTCAGTGGAAGCATATGTTCAACACAGTTTATTGTCTTGTGCTCTGCTCCGTGATACATAAAGACACGCTTTATATCTTCAACAAAGGAAATCGCAAATACATAACCGATAAACAGTAAAATCCTTATAACTCCCTCTATCACTGCAAGAAGTTTTTCTGATGCGACAACTTTTTTCAAAAGTTCTGATATGAAAAACGGTAAAATCATAAAAATTCCAACCGCAAGTATTATCGACAAAATGACCGTAAAAGTCGTTTCCACCTTTTCACGCTTTTCCTTTTTGTCCTCGTCAATCTCCTCTGCATCATCTTCCTCGTCCTCAAAATATTTTGATGAGTCCGTAAGGCTTTTCATTCCGAGTACCAGCGACTCGACAAAAGTCACAACACCTCTTATTATAGGCAGGTCGCAGATAAAGTATTTATCTCTGAGACTTTTGCAAGTTCCTTCTTCTACCTCAATCTCTCCGTCAGGTTTTCTGACGGCAACGGCATATCTGTCTTTATTTTTCATCATGACACCCTCAAGAACCGCCTGCCCTCCTATGCCTGATGGTTTTACTACCGATTTTTTGTTCATATAATACCCTCCAAATGAAAAAGAGCAAAACCAGCGTTTTGCTCCTGGTGTCACACTACTTCACGAGCATTTACCTATACAATGAAAAATGGTCACAGCCCCCTTTTGGTTGCTGTGACCATCTATAAGACCGAATCTTACATTATTCTTATACTAAAGTCATTGATACAGTACACTAATTTAGTTTGCCTGCATTCCATATTTACGGTTGAACTTGTCAATCGCACCACGAGCCTTAACAGCTTTCTGCTGACCTGTGTAGAAAGAATGACATTTTGAACAGATTTCTACATGAATTTCTTCCTTTGTAGAACCAGTTACAAACTCATTACCACAGTTGCAAACAACTTTAGCCTGATAATAATTAGGATGAATTCCCTCTCTCATGTCTTATGACCTCCATTCCGCTGCCATCACGACAGCAAATACATATCACGAAAAAGATCACACCCAGAATGTAGGACTGTATCTTTTCGATTTCAATTTTCAACACAACTTCATTATTATAACACACTTCGTATAAAAGTGCAAGCACATTTTTATTTTTAAAAATGTATCTTTCTTATCATTTCAACAAATTCCCTGTTGTTTCTTGTCTTTCTGAACAAATCTATGATTTTTTCCACAGCTTCATCATTTCTCATTGAGCTGAAAGCCTTGCGTATGCGGTAAGCCGCATCTTTCTCATCCTGTGTGAGTAAAAGGTCGTCTCTTCTGGTGCTTGATTTTGGAAGATCTATAGCCGGGAATACTCTCTTTTCCGAGAGTCCTCTATCGAGAACCATTTCCATGTTACCTGTTCCCTTAAACTCCTCAAATACAACATCATCCATCTTGCTTCCCGTATCGACAAGTGCCGTTGCAAGTACGGTAAGGCTTCCGCCTTCTCTCATATTTCTCGCTGCACCAAAGAATTTCTTCGGCATATGAAGTGCAGCCGGGTCAAGACCTCCGGAAAGCGTTCTTCCACTCGGTGACACCGTGAGGTTGTAGGCTCTTGCAAGTCTTGTGATACTGTCAAGAAGTATCGTAACATCCTCGCCATGCTCAACAAGTCTCTTTGCTCTCTCGATTACCATCTCTGAAACTCTCTTGTGATTTTCAGGAAGTTCGTCAAATGTGGAGTAGATAACATCAACATTGTGTCCCATGATAGACTCTTTTATATCAGTAACTTCCTCAGGTCTTTCATCTATAAGAAGAACAATAAGGTTCATTTTAGGATAATTTGTCTTTATAGCCTTTGCAACCTGCTTAAGAAGTGTTGTCTTTCCTGTCTTTGGCTGAGAAACTATCATTCCACGCTGTCCCTTGCCGATAGGAGCAATTATATCCATCATTCTTGTTGAGATAGTCGCACCATCCGTCTCAAGTCTTATCTTCTCATTTGGAAAGATAGGTGTGAGCTGTTCAAACTTTGGTCTTGCCAAAAGATCTTCTACCGGATAACCATTTACAGTAACAACATACAGCAATGCCGCAAATTTCTCACTCTGGCTTCTGACTTTCAAATTTCCCTTAAGAATATCTCCCGTGCGGAGTCTGTATTTCTTTATGAGTGCATGAGATACATAAACATCATTATCACCCGGCAGGAAATTGTCGCATCTGATAAATCCGTAACCCTCTGTCATTATCTCAAGGATTCCCTCTCTTGACTCACCGCTGTCAAGCTGACTTAAATCAGGCTGCTTGTCAATATCCGCCGTGTTCTGTGCAGCATTATTCTGGTAACCCTGATTTCCATAACTGCCATTCTGATAACCGTTGTTTGAATATGAACCTGACTGGTTCTGATAATTGTTGTTTTGATTATATCCGCCGTTCTGATAATTATTACTCTGGCTGTAATTGTTCTGTCCGTAACCGCCATTCTGACCGTAACCACCGCTTTGACTGTAACTGCCATTCTGATAGCCGTTGTTATAACCATTCTGTGAATATCCGCCGTTTGACTGACCGTTATTCTGGTTATAATTATTCTGATAACCGCCATGATTAGAATTTGACTGATAGCCGTTCTGTGAATAACCCGGATTTTGATTTGAATAAGGATTATTGCCCTGTCTTTGATTCATTCTGCCGTTGTTTCTCTGCTGTCCACGCACATTGCCTGTTCTTCCGTATGATGACTGGATGCCACCCTCTCTCCTGTTTCTGTATGTATTTTTATGTTCTTCATTATAATCATTTCTCACATACGAATTCTGAAACTGTGGTCTTTTTTCATCTGCGTTCTCAATTTTATCACCGTTCTTTAAATCTGACTCTGCTGTTCCTGCCTGTTCAGCCACATTATCATGTTCTGCAGCCGGAATATCATCTTTCTTTTCTTCTTTTTTTCTATTTTCTGTCTTTTTTATCTTAACATCTGCTGATGCATTTTCAGCATTGTCCACTGCACTTTCTGCCGCATTTGACGACTGATTCTTTTCAACTTCCAAAAGTAACTCTAAAAGCTCTCTTTTCTTATAAGTTGTTACATTCTTCACGCCCATCTTTCTGCCTGCAACCCTAAGTTCAACAAGAGACATTTTTTCTAAATCTGACATTATTTTGCTCCTTTACAAATACATTTTGATTTTTCTTTGATTGTTTAATTTTTAAATTATATTGACGATTCCGGGATTTTAATTTCACGATAGTGTCTGAATAATTTTATAATACTTTCAATTTACTATACACAATCTTTTAGCATTTGTAAAGGATAAAAAAAGCAAGGCTGACCTGTTACATCAGCTCAGCCAAAAAAATAATTGACAATGCAATAAATTAAATACTAAATTCTCTTTTTATGGCGAAACAGCCTTTCCTCAATCAACATTAAGCTTTTTGTTTAAAAGGTACACACTCATTTATATTTTTGACCAAACTTTTCATATATGGTATTCTTATCTATGTAACATTCATTTTTATATACGGTATCGCAAACTTATATAAAAATTTCAAATCATATATCAGTAAAACAAACGGAGGAAATAAAAATGACAAACAGCGAAAAAGCTATTGCACTTCACAAAGAATGGAACGGAAAAATCGACACAACACCAAAATGTCATGTAAAGTCAAGAGAAGACCTTGCCATCGCATACACACCCGGTGTCGCTGAGCCTTGCAAGATAATCGCAAAAGATAAAAAAGAAGCATACAACTATACCATCAAAGCAAATACTGTTGCCGTTGTCTCTGACGGCAGTGCCGTTCTCGGTTTAGGCAATATCGGTCCTGAGGCTGCTATGCCTGTTATGGAGGGAAAAGCTGTTTTGTTTAAGGAATTTGGCAATGTAAACGCATTTCCTATATGCCTTGATACGCAGGATACCGAGGAGATAATAAAGACCGTTATAAATATAGCACCTGCTTTTGGCGGCATCAACCTTGAAGATATATCTGCTCCAAGATGTTTTGAGATAGAAACAAGATTAAAAGAAGCACTTGACATTCCTGTTTTCCATGACGACCAGCACGGTACGGCTATCGTTGTCCTCGCCGGAATAATAAACGGTCTTAAGGTTGTCGGAAAGACAAAAGAAGAATGTCATGTCGTTGTAAACGGTGCCGGTTCTGCCGGAGTTGCCATCACTAAACTTCTTCTCAGATACGGCTTTAAGGATGTTATTATGTGCGACAAATCAGGTATTCTCTCAAAAGCAAGCAACGACCTTAACTGGATGCAGAAAGAAATGATGGAAGTTACAAACCTTACAGGAAAAACAGGTACTCTCGCAGATGCACTCAAAGGTGCGGACATTTTTGTAGGTGTGTCAGCTCCGGGTATCGTCTCAGAAGATATGGTTAAGAGCATGAACAAAGATGCCATCCTCTTTGCAATGGCAAATCCTGTTCCTGAGATAATGCCTGATGTGGCAAAAAAAGCAGGTGCAAAAGTTGTCGGCACCGGTCGTTCAGATTTTCCAAATCAGGTAAACAATGTCGTTGCTTTCCCCGGTATATTCAAGGGTGCACTTGAAGGCCACGCAAAACAGATAACAGAAGAAATGAAACTTGCTGCTGCACTTGCTATCGCAGGACTTGTAGACGAAAAGGATTTAAATGAGGACAATATCATGCCCGAAGCCTTTGACCCTCGTGTAGCAGATGTGGTATCTCAGGCAGTAAAGGCAAACATAAAGTAACTTAATATATGAAAAAAAATGAACATATAAAACGGTGGGGTGAAAAACCTTACTACTCTCTCGATTATTATTTGAAAAAAACTTTCGGTGAAAAAATATATAAAGTTGCCCTTGACGGAGGCATGAGCTGTCCAAACCGTGACGGCACTGTCTCCACGGGCGGCTGTATATTCTGCAGCAACGGAGGTTCGGGGGATTTTGCCATAAAACATGATAAAGACAATGACATAACAAGACAGATTGAAACCGGAATAAATTCACTAAAGGCAAATGAAAAATTTGTTGGAGAAAAATTTATAGCATACTTTCAGTCATTTTCAAATACATATGCTCCCGTTTCATATCTTGAAGATATTTTCTTGCAGGCAATAGACCACCCTCTTATATCAGCTCTTTCCATCGGCACAAGACCCGACTGTTTCTCATCTGAAATATATGACCTTATTGAAAGGCTGAACCATATAAAACCGGTCTGGGTAGAACTTGGTCTACAGACAAAGCATGAAAAAACTGCTGAGTTTATAAACCGTGGTTATACACTGGAGGTATTTGAAAAAGCCGTTCATGAACTTAGAAAGCGAAACATAACCGTTATCGTCCATGTCATAATCGGACTTCCGGGCGAAAATGCCGATAATCTATATGAAACGATTGATTATCTTAATCAAATGGACATTCAGGGCATAAAGCTGCAGCTTCTTCATATCCTAAAAGATACTGCTTTAGCTGACCTTATGGGAAGTTTTCATATATTGACACCGGACGAATATATAGACATACTATGTGAATGTATAGCAAAACTCTCGCCTGACATAGTTATACACCGGCTTACCGGAGACGGACCGAAAGATTTACTTATAGCACCTGAATGGAGCAAAAACAAACGACAGGTTTTAAATACCCTGAGCCATGAATTAAAGGTGCGTGGCATTTATCAGGGACAAAAACTTAAAAGAAATGGGGGATTTTAATGACACCTGAATCACGAAAGCTGTATAAACTGATAATACTTTATTTTTTAAGTCTGACTAAACAGCCAATGTCAAACGCTATCATCTCTGATTTTATCCTTACAAACAATTATACGGATTATTTTTCAATACAGGAAACGCTCACCAACCTGCTTGAAGATGATATGATAGAGAGTGAGCAGACGCACGCAACTTCATATTATAAGATAAAGCCTGCCGGTCAGGAAATACTTACTTTCTTTGGCAAACAGCTCCCTGACAGCACAAAGGCACAGATACGAAAATATCTCTCTGAAAATAGGGTAAGCATTGTAGAGAATACCTCGATACATACTGATTACACCCATGTCAAAAACAAAGAGTACATCGCCCGCTGTTCAATAGTAGAACGAGGCAGTGTACTCCTTGAAGTCTCCCTCAATGTACCGACCGAGGAAGAAGCGATACAGGTATGCAAAAACTTTAAAAAGAAAAATGAAAAGATTTACAGTCTTTTATTCAGCGAATTGTCGGTAGAGTAATCTGCCGGCTTTTCTTATTCATAATTTCTCTCATCATTCTCCCTAAAAATCCATCGGAATTATAACAATCGCACTAAACTCATCACCCTCCGGCTCAAACAGATAATATCCGTCATATTTCTCAACTACTTTTATAACATTTTTTATGCCGATACCATGAAGCTCATTATTTTCTCTTTTTGTCGAAAGAAATCTCTCCCCGTCTTTTCTAAGATTTCCGTCAAAAGTATTTTTCACGGATACAATAAATTTTTCATCTTCAATAACGGTCTTTAACTTTATCATCTTTCTGCCCTTGCATTTTTCAACTGCCTCGATGGCATTATTTAAAAGATTTGACAAAACTAAAATAAGCTCCCCCTCCATCATCGTAATTCCTGCCAGGTCATTTATTTTACATATGAATGAAGCTCCTGCCCTCCTTGCCTCGTAATATTTTGTGTTCAATATAATATTTACCACCGGATTATTTGTATCTATGACATCTTCCCCTGCCATATTTCCACCGCTCAATTTTTTCAGATAGTCCGAAAGTTCATCATACTCTTTTTTCTGAAGCAGTCCCCCCATATATAAAAGATTATTTCTATATTCATGTGATATACTTCTCTGCTGCTTTACACTCTCTTCGAGCGACTCATACATTTCCTGCTGTTTATTTACATCCAGCTCAAACATAAGCTTTTCCCGCTTTAACTTTGCTTTTTCAGCAAGGTCATCCATAAAAAATATCACAAGTATGTTCATTGCTATAAGGCTTACCATAACTATCCAGACAAATTGCATTTCATTTTGAAACTTTACTGCGATTTCTATTTTAAGCGTAAATAAAATACAGGCTATTGATATGATGGGAAATATCATCAAAAAGAATACATCTGTTGTCTCGACACTTTCAAGCCATCTTCTGCTCATACATTTTTTAAATATAAGTATAAGCAATAACAATACCGACTTGCCCAACAGTATTACAAACACATTTATACTATATGAGCCATTTGTATCAATTTTAAATACATTGCTATCTATCAATATTGTTATTATATCAGCAGCCAGCAGCAAAAATATAAATAAAACTGATACTATAACTGCCCTTTCAAACTTTTTCTTTTCCATAATCATACTCACGGTTACAAGAATGACTATATTTAATATCTGTTTTAGTATAGGACTTTGTCCAAAAACATCACTTACAATAAGAACCAGCGTTGCCATAATAAATACATAGACAACTCTCGTCCATTTTTTAAATCTAAACTCGGGTTTATAAAACGACGAACTGAATATCAAAAAGCATGACATTTCAATAAGTATGATCAGATAACTCTGTAAAACATTCATTATAATTTTCCTCTCTGCTTTATATATTCACTGGCAACGGATTTATACTTCTGTTTTGATACCGGAAGTTCCCTTCCATTTACAAGCTTTGCATAATATCTCTTTACATCACACACATAATCCATATTAACGATAAAACTCTGGTGAATCCTGACAAACTTCTCCTCTTTAATCTCCTGCTCTATATCATTCAGCTTTTTATAAACTGTATATTCTTTTTCGCTGTCATTCTCAACTAAATGAAAACACGCCCTATGTAAAAAATTTTCAATATAGACTATGTTGTCAATATTTACCTTTTTTTCTCTCTGTTCAACAAAATCATATACAAGCTCATGGACGCTTCTTCCCATTTTTTCTAAAATAACATTCAAAGCCTCGACAATGTCAGATTCTATAGTTGTCTCATCTTTTATTATATATCTTATGGCATCAACCTTATATCCTGCCAGTGAATACTCAATAAAACCAGTCACAAATACAAGAAATGTCCCGTCACTGTATTTTCTGAGATCTTCAGCCGTTTTTATCCCGTCCATCTCTTTCATATTCACATCCATAAAAACAATATCATACCCGCTCATAGCTTTTTCTAAAGCTGCAAACTCCTCACCCGACTGATAAATGTCTATCTTATATGGAAATCCTGCTTTTTTAATATACTTCTCGATATACCCCCTCAACCTGTCTATAATAACCTTTTCATCATCACATATAGCTATTTTAATAATATCAGTCCCCAAATATGTTTCCTCCTTTGTGATTTATACAATAACTATAACACAAAATAGAGATTATGAACAAAATTCTGACTGAGAGGTCAAAATAATGGACTGAAATGCAATTTTTCATCTCTCACATTCTATAACACCATGATCCATTGTATAAACTTTATCGCACAGCACATCTATATCTTCCCTGTTATGGCTTGCCAGGATTATTGTTGCCCCATTCTCAGCCTGTTCTTTTAAAATCTTTCTTACTACTGCCACTGATTCATTATCAAGTCCATTCATCGGCTCATCAAGTATCAATATCTTGGGTTTCTCCATAATAGCCTGTGCTATGCCAAGCTTTTGGCGCATACCGAGCGAATATTTGCCAACATGCTTACGGCTCTTTGGCTCAAGCCCGACTATCTCCATGCTTTTTCTGATTTCTTCATTTGATATTTTATTTCTTACAGATGCGAGCAGCTTCAGATTTTTAAAGCCGGAATAATTCGGTATAAAGCCCGGTGTCTCAATAATGACACCTATATCCTCCGGAATATCAACATCTTTTCCTACCGTTTTCCCGGCAACTTTTACCTCCCCGCTTGTCGGCTTTATCAGACCACATATACATTTCATAAGTACGGTCTTTCCTGAACCGTTTCTGCCGACAAGTCCATAGATTTTTCCTTTCTCTATTTCCAGAGATACATTATCGAGAACAGTGGCATCATCATATTTTTTAAATACCTCATTAACTTCAATAATTATTTCATTTTTCATTATACTTATCCCTCTATCATCTTTCTTTTTTTGCAAGACAACATCAGCCTTCTGCATATGTATTTATATCTTTTTTCTTTGCAGCAATATATGTAGCAGCTACTAAAACTACATTGACAACAGTTAAAAATATCATCGCATACCCAGCCGACGGATACCATTTTTCTCTTGAATATGCCATCACTGAAATATCTACCCATGAAAAGGGTGAAATCCATAACAATCCAACATTAGCATTTATTATATTGTTAAGCCAGTCTATAAGAATAAATGCGGTTATAATAAACACTCCAACTCCCTTGTTTTTAAACGCTGTATTACATAAAAACAGCACCATCCCCATAAAAAAGAACAATAATACACACATTGTAAATGTATATACCATAACCGTGTCCACCTGATAGTATTCCACCACTCCATAAGATATTGGTTGTATAAAATCCTGCTTCGACGCTAATGTCTTTATAACTTTTCCCCAGCCGCTTTTAAACACTATCACAGATAAATTTATTACAACAGGAAAAACAGCCATAAAAACCGTGAGCATTATACTGCCTAGTGCAAGATATATCATCTGTGCGATATACCAGCATTTTTTCCCTGAACGCGACAACATAAACACCTGAAAATCTGTAAGAAACGGTGCATCAGAAAATATCAGCAGCACGCTGCAAAAAATCACAAGCTTCATAAACGGCTGCTTAAAGCTAAACGGAAGTAAATACGGCGTCACCCTGTAGCCAACTTCCTTTGCAAATTTGAAAATCGGCTCAAAATTGTCATGCAAAAAAAACATTAAAATTATCAGGCTCAGATAAACCTTATGGTTTGATGTCATCCCGATCATATCACATTTTATTATTTTTTTAATCTTATTCCCCACTTAACTTCCTCCTAAATAACTTATAATACAATATATACACAACAAACAGACTCGCAATAGTAACTCCGGCTATCACCCCCACAGAGGCAATCGCCGATGAGCACGGTCTTGTCCCACCTGCTACAATAATTTCATAACAAAACAATTTATTAACACTATTTAATGTCACCTCAATTTTAACAATAATAATATATGCCAAAAAAGCGGACAAAGCTCCAATATACCTGCTGCCAAAAAACACTGTAACAAACATTCCCACTCCAACAAAAAGACTCATTATCAACGATGCGATAAATATCCTTAACTCAAAATATAAATACGGATTTATCTTTAACACATCCTCATACACATCTGAGCCACATGAATAATCGGAATAATCAACTATTTTAAAAATATTTGTTCCGCATATGCAAAATATATTAAATATCAACTCAAACATAACAAAAGCATACAAAATCCCAACAACAAACTTGGCAGCTATATAAGCATTGATATTTGACCTTGTCACAAAAAAATATGACATCTTTTCTTTTAAATCAGTGCATATCCCGTACATTATATAATAACCCACAGGTACAAACAAAAGCTGAAAAAATGTTCCCCTTGAAAAATATAAGCGAAACAGCTCATAAAAATATTTGTCCGTCATTTCTATATTTGGATTTTCATTTATAAATGTCAATACTCCCATTGCCAGTACACAAACAGCTATCAATATGGTCTTGCCACATATACTGATATTAAACAGCCGTCTACGCTCCGTCCTACACATATCAAAAAAATGCATCTCTTTTCTCCTACTCTATCCACTCACCTGTCTCCGCATCGAGAAACAGATTATATTTATCTTTATATGTTTCGTTTGTTTTTTTATCAATAATCTCCTGTGTAATATCAAACAAATACACCGGAATAACCGCATAACTGTTGTCATTCTTTTTTGCTTTGATCGCTATATATGTTATGCTTAAACGATTACATTTTATTTTTCCTGAAATGACATCCTCAAACCTCTTATCTAGTTTATCTATTGCCTGTTTCTCTGATAAAATTGAAATACTATCCTTATCTTTTGACAGTTTTTCGTAAATGCCGTCTGCATCAAAAGCTTCCACTCCCTTGGCACTGACTATACCATAACAATAGCTTCCTGAGTATCCTCTATTTCCATAGTCATATTCTTTATTGTATAGAATTTTATCATCTGCCATAACATTCATGACCACAAGATATGCCTCGTCTTTTTTATAAAATTTTCTTTTTATTGGATCATCCTTGTTCTTCTCATTATTTTTATATTCTTCATACTCCTTATCAGACATAAACATCTTGCTTAACTTAGTCATGTTTTTAATAGTAAAAGGATATGCAACCACATTATCAGCCATTATTCCATTACTTTTTGCTATATCTCTCATTTTTTTTATTGCCTTTTCTTTTGAAATGCCATTTACTTTACCGTCAGCGATAAGCTCGTCAAAATTGTCCCTAAATACACCATTACCATCATAAAGTAAGTTTGAATATATAAAATAATAATCCTTTGATGTATAACATATTCTTCCATACTCACAAAGCAGATAATTTTTTTCAGAATCCTCCCATACCCCATCTTTATCTTCCCCTGTTTTTATCTCCTGTTCTTTTAATTCTTTATAATCCGAATTTTCAGGAAAAAAGTCTGATGGTTTTATCTGCTCAGGATAGTCCTTTATTTTCGCCGTATACATATTGTAAACCTGCTGTTCCTGTTTTTTCTTTCCTTTATTATCGTCTACAGTTTTCTCTACTTTGATATTATTATTTTCTTTGTCATCTCCGGACATACTTTCCTGACTCATACTGCATCCGCTTATCACACTGCCACAGCACAATAAAGCAATTATCATATACAATCTTTTTTTCATAACAAGCCTCGCCCCCTGTTTATTATCTATATTCTATACAAAAACCTGGTAAAGACATAAATCAAATACTTTATGTCTTTACCAGCTTTTACATTTAAATACCTGCAACTAAAAACTCAATTTATAATCATGAATTCCATCTGCCTGATATCTGAAGATTATGATTTAATGATTTAATACGCAACTTGTACTTTTTACCTTTTCTAGCATTTCCGTTCTTATATTTTAACCGGTCCTTATATGGTTTGATTTTACCATCAAATTCATAAACTGTTGAAACATCTGCTGTTCTACCAGTATTTGAAACAGCATACTCAACAGCACTATCATTCTTCAGATTTGCTTTTTCCACTGTCACATAGGCATAACCTTCATTATCACTTTTAGGATTTTCTTCCGAATATTTACTTATTCTCTCAACAACCACATCAAACTTAAAATTTTTCTTTTCGGCAAAAGCGGTTACGCTTGTCATCATGCTTAAAGCCATAATTAATGCTACTTTTTTACAATGTTTATTAAACATATCTTTTTTCTCCTTTTCTTCTACCCATCCCATCAAGAACTCCCTCACCTGGGTAGAGGTAAAAGGTGAGAGGTTCTTCTTCTAAATTTCAGCAGCTATTACTTTGTCTTTTTAAGTGCTGCCGGTCTTTTAGGCTGATGCAAAAATCCCATACATCCTGGTTTCTTCTGCTGTTCTTTTTCAACCATCTTCTTAAGAACAGAACCAGAAATTTTTAATGCACTGTCTTTAATTCCCATAACCTTATACTCTCCTTTCTTCTGTATTGGTGGGTCACAAATCTATGATAATGTCTTTCTCCTGTTTTCATCCCACAAAATCACAAAAATCTCTGCCGGCACATCATTTTTTATGACCCACAGTGCAGCGATTACATACTAAAATTAATTTCTCTTTAATTTCTTCATCTTCGCTGCAATAGAAAAATATCACTTAATTTTTCACTTTTCAATAGATATTGCATTTTTGGAAATTTTATTGCAGATTTGGGAATTTTTTGTCGAAATTACAATTTTTTTATGAATAATAAACTTTTTTATGCTGACCCATTGTAAATGCCATCACAAGAAGTACCGCTGAAAGTATAATCGAATATTCCACTGCCTGGATATATATTTCTGATACATCTAATCCGATAAAAAAGAGAATTGCCGAAAATTCTACGATTACTATAAGTCTTGCATATTTTTTATTGAAACGGTATTCGTCTTTATCATAATTCATATTGGGATGGTTTGATGCCCCTAAAATAAAGATGATAACTGTCGCGATTGCAGACAATATTTCCGATATAATGAGCGGTACGACACGATATTTTATCAGAAGTATAAGCACTATCTCTGTGCCTATGGTGCCTACAAAGCACCCCTTAAAAGAATCAAGATGAAAGCCACCCATTCTGCTTCTCAGCCAAAAAAAAGATACGATAAACATAACAATACTGATGGTCTGTCTGAACATAAGACTTATCAATATCATTATACTTATCGTAAATGTTTTTTCAAGAAAACAAGTCAGTTTATACTTATATATTTCTTCTTCTCCCTGCCATATTATTCCTCTGTCTATCAAAAGATTTATATATCTGTCAATCATCCCTCAAATACCTCCCGTTTGATTTACCAGAAGATACCATTTATCATTTATCTTTTCAATAGATATTGCAGATTTGGGAATTTTATTGCAGATTTGGGAATTTTTTAATATCTATCGTAACAGTTCTACCGTCCGTCTATCAAAACCTCTTTACCTCTAAACGCAAAACCATAGTGATATATGTTTTCTGCTCTCACCCCTCGTTTGACAAGTTCTGCATCATAGTGTTAAATGCTCCCAATTATCTCCGACAGCCTCTGTGTATATGTATGCTCCTCTCTCACCTTTCTGCATCCGTTTTCTGCTATCATCTTTCTCTCGTCTTCATGTTCAAGATAATATTTTATCTTGTTAAGCATATCCTCTCTGTCACTGTAACTAACATAATCTTCCCCATCCACAAAGTGCATTGCAAAATCATTCTGATAATTTGTCAGCAAGAATCCTTCTGCCCCCATTATATCCATTGCACGAAGCGGTATTCCGTTTCTTATGCTTCTTAGCGTGATGTTGAGATTTATCTTACTGTACTTAAATACAAGCGGCATTTCATACATATAGTGGACTTCGCCCATGTTTTTTATTCCTTTTAACTGTGGTGTCGACTCTGATGTATAAAGTTTCATTGGAGCTATATTTCTTCCGTTTTCAAGCTTTATTTTATGAAGTTTCTCACCTAAATAACTGAATATCTCCGTTCTGTCAAGCTGTGTCATTTTGCGGCATAAAAAATAATTTGCATAGATATATTCTATACTCTCCATCCCGTTTTCCTGCACTTTTACAGGCATTGCAGCCATCATTTTTTCCACTATGTCAGGTGTGAGGAGTTCTTCAATAAATGTGTAGCCGTATATCATTCTCTGTGACTCCATTATCCCCTCAAGATAGCCTTTTGTATAATCATCAAGTTTTGGTTCCATTCTGTCATAAAGATTGTGTTCCTCCGTATAAAGTCTGCCGACAAATGAAACATCACTCTCAACAATCTTTCTGTCATGCGGTGAGATACTTAAATCTGCAAGTCTTTTTTCATTTACTGCCATTGGCATATACCAGACATTTTTCACACCCAGATTTCTAAGCTCCTGAACCATCAGCGAATCAAATATAAAAATCCTGTTTACCTCGTTAAAGACTGATTTTGAATATGTAAGTATAAGCGGGCTGTCATAACACCATGAAAGATACGGTATCTTAAGGTCATTGCAGCCATCAGATATAACCGGATAATAATTTGATGTAAACACAGCATCTATATCATTTTCTTTAATATATTTTTTAATTTCTGATTTGTATCTTGGGTCAATGCGATAATTTTTCGGTTCTCTTTCATATAATGATACCTTATGTCCCAATTCTTCAAATGTCTCTTTTATATCTTCAACTCCAAAACTTTTCCATGTTGGAAATAAAATGTTCATCTTTAATCCGCCTTTCGCAATTACCTAATCAATAACTTACAACATTTACATAATCTATTCCGTACTCCTCAAATATACTTATCATATTTTGGTCTATCCTCTCGCCGCACACGGCTATAGGGATTGCCGGAGGACACGCTATTGTCTGTGATGCACATATACTGCCACCGGCATCAGAAACTTTTATTTTCCTGTACGGCGAAAATGCCGCTTTTCTTATGCTCATCACTCTTTCTGCCCTGTGCAATATAAGTTTTTTAGGTTCTATTTTCTTTTTCGCCACTCTTTTATACTTAGTTTCAACTGCCCACTTTTCAAGCCGTTCAAAATCTTTCTCATCATTCTGCGGTGTTATCATCAATACAACAAAATATTTGTCTGCATATTCACATTCTATCTTATATTTTCTAAATTCTTCGGCGAGTTTATCACCCTCCATACCTGCTGCCGCAGTATCTATCACTATCTTAAGCGGCTCTGTTTCCACAATTTTTACATTATTTTCAACAAGAACTTTTTTTGTCTTTTCTATCCGTCCAATACATTCACTTAGTTCATGTCTGATTTTTTCATCAATATATCTGTTACACATATCAAGTGACTGCATTATCAGATATGAAGGACTTGTCGAACCAAACATTGTCATATAGGATGCGACATATGGTGCAAATCTTTCCTTATATTTCCTTGAAACATGGATATACGCTCCGCCTGTCAAAACCGGAAGTGTTTTGTGTGCCGAGTCACAACATATAGCTGCTCCGCTTTTTATCGGATGAATGTTTCCGTATTTTTCCTCATCAAGGAATGCCTGATATGCCCCGTGTGCATTGTCGACAATTAATGGAATGTCATATTTTTCACATACTTTTGATATTCCCTCTATGTCGGCGGTATTTCCGAGATAATCAGGAGAAGTTATATATACTGCCATCGGCAGCATATTTCTTTTATTTTCTTTTCCACATATGTTCTTTCGCTCTGTATCTGATAACTTTATATCATCCCTTTGTGCATTGTCTAGTATTTTTTTTATTTCTTCTGTCTTTATTTCTGTATTGTCTGATACTTTTTCAAGATATTCCATAATGTCCGCAGGTGTCACCATACTCACGCATATACTGTCCGCATCTTGGGGATAAATAAATTCCACATCAAGGTCAAGAAGTGCAAGTGCATCTATCATAGACTTGTGGACATTTCTTGCTGCAAGTACATATGCACGCTCTGGTATTGCTTCTGTCTTTTCAATTATCTCATTCTCATAAAAAGACCTCGCATCTGTATCTTGGTTTTCACAAAGTTTTTCCTGCCTATCTGTTTTTTGGGCCTCACAAAGATTTGCCGGCTTGTCTGTTTTTTCATGCAAAAGCTTTCTTCTGTAATCGGCAAAAACAACGGCAAGCATCGTTTTTATGCACTGTGAGGAGCCTTCTGTTGAATAAAAAGACGCACCGCTTCCAAATAGTTTTGCCGCATTTTCCTGACTTTTCTTTATTATTCCTTCTGCATGGCTTAATACATCTGCACCATCTATCTCCGTTATGTCGTATTTCTCACAACCAATAAATTTTCTGCCCTTATGCCCCGGCATATGAAATCTTGAAAAGCCGTTGTCGGCGTATTCTTTCACAAAATCACAGATTGGTGTCTCCATCTATCTTGCTCCTTTTTAATCTCTCTATCTCTTGTCAGGCGTATATCAGCAATCCGCTTTGCTGCTTGCACATAACACTATTGTGGACTTACCTAATAGTGTTAAAATTTCTCTCCGATAACATCACCCATCTTTACAATGGTTTCAAAGTCATCTGCTGAGTTTTTGATTATCTCATCCTTAATCTTTACCATGTCTTTTGCAAATACAAGTATAACCGTAGAGCCGCCAAATTCAAAACGACCTTTCTCCTGTCCTCTTGACACGTGGCATTTCTCATCATTGTTGACAATCCGTCCAACCATCAACGCACCTACTTCTATCTGAAGTATCTTGCCAAAATTTTCGCTGTGCAAAACACTTAACTCCCTTGTGTTTTCCTTATATATATCATTTCCGGCTTCTATAGCAACAGGGTTTACTGTATGATAAACACCGTTTATTCTTCTTACCGGTCCGAGATAACCGTTATCTACATATGAATATCTGTGATAATCATCCACGCAAAGCCTGAAAACAAGCATATGACCGCCGTTGTAATAATCAGCGAGCTTTTTGCTCCTTGTAAGGCTTTCAAATGAATATTTTGTGCCCTTAATCTCATACTCTGAATTTTCATCTATATTATAAACCGTAAGTTTACTGTCACATGGCGAACACAAAAACTCCGGTGTCAAATCAAAGACTCTCGCACCCTCTTTAATCTTTCTGGTAAAAAAATCATTGTAGCTTTTATATTCTTTTTCTTCATACTGTGACATATCAATATTGTTTTTTTCGATAAATGGCTTTATTACCGGTACTGAAAGCGGGCTGTCCATAAACCTTCCGCCAAGTTCAGACACAGCTTTGCCTGTAAGTACCTTTAATAACTGCTTTCCTATATCACTTTTATACATTTTTTCAAGTAATTTGTCCTGACTGTTTTGCTGTAATTTGCAATTTATTCTTTCAAATTCCATTTTTTACTCCATTCTTAGCACTTAAAATCACGGTAATAAACTTTAATATATCTTATTTTCATAATCCTGTAACTCATGAAAAATATTATCTATAAATACTACATTATCTACAATCCTATATAGCATAAAATATCTATGATTAAAAAAGTTAATTCTTCTATATCCTAAATTATGCAGCTTTGGATTATCACATAATTTTAAACTGCCTGCCATATGCTTTAAGCTTTCAATCGCTGCATCATAATCATTTAACACATTTTCTGCCGCTTGTATATTCTTTTTTTCGATAATAAGATATTTTATAAAATTATCTAAATCAACCTCGGCATCACTGGTAACCACAACCTTATAGTCCATACTTTCTCCTTATATCCGCAGAAACCTCTGATGCATCTTTATACATTCCATTTTCTGCATTTTCACGTGATTTTTCCAATTTAGTTAATATTTCGTATTCTGTTAATGCCTCATATGGATTTACTGCTGCTCTTTTTATTTCAAATGGAAAGCCGTTTACCGCTAATGCCTGTGTTAAAAACATACGAATTGCCGTAGTAGTATCTGTTCCTAAATCTTTAAATAAAGCATCTGATTTTGCTTTTAAATCGTCATCAACTCTTACCTGAATTGTACTTGCCATCTGTACCACCTCCTGTTTTTGTTATAAGAATAACACATAAAAAATGCTAAATCAATACATTTGTAATGACTTAGCATTTAATATTTCTGTTGTAATTATTATATATCACCCTCTGAAAATCTTCCACAAAGGTTTCTCAAAGAAATGCGGCTTTGGCACTCTGTATTTAGAAAATAAAACGACTATTATAACTGCTGCCGCTACCACTATAACAAGAAATACAATTGTCTTATTATCCGGTTTTTTTAGTTTGAAATCAACAATAAATAATGTTCCAACTATCGCAAGGGCAAAATATAACACAAGCACAAATGCCCTGTCACTAACAAATACCTGGAGCATAAATACGAGCGGAAGTACGATAGCCATTGATGTTATCGGAAGTCCGTGATAATACTTGTTTGCTCCTTCCTCCACCTGCTGTCTCCTAGTCTCAAGTACATTGAAAAATGCAAGCCTTATAACTGAGCATACACAATAATATCCTACAATAAACATTCCTATCGGTCCTCTCACGCCTATAAGGAAACATATAAGTGCCGGAAACACACCGAAGCAGACTACATCACAGAGAGAGTCTATCTGTACACCGTAAAGCTTTTCATCGTCTGTCCTGTTCTTTTTGCTTCTGGCTATCTTTCCGTCAAACATATCACAAAGTCCCGAAAGTGCAAGACAGGTAACTGCCGTCCTAAATCTTCCGTTCATCGCCTGCGTCATGCCTATAACTGATATAAAAAGACTTATATATGTAAGTATAACTGTATAATCATATACTCCTATAAGCTTATCAGTGATTTTTTTCTTTTCAACATTCTCTTTCATATTAATCCTCATTTCTTTCTAAAATACAACCATTTCAGGCTTAGTATCTTATCTGCTGACCCAATCCTAAGATACGCAACAACCGTCATTACAGCACTTATTCCAAGCTGAACATAAAAACTTAATCCCCTGCTGACTATCATAACAGGAAGCGTATATTTTTTTGTGCATATCTGCAAGAATATATCTTTAAATAATTTTTCGCTTATCCCAAGTCCTCCCGGTAACGGAAGCATATCAACTGCAACAGAAATCATTCCCTGGAGCGTTATAACCACACCTGCCCCGGCAAGGTTGAGCGAAAATGACCTATATACAAGATATGTAACTGCAAACAGCAGAAGTCTCTGCACGCAGGTTATCAGAAATACATTTACTATAACTTTTATATTTTTATAGAAAAATTCTGCCGCATACCTGTATTTTTCCATTGCTCTCTCCAGGCGTCCGCCATATTTTTTTTCCATATCTTTCTTAAATATCCTGTCAAACAATCTTAAGCAAAATAATACAATATTACTTGCGAGCGTAGGATGAAATACAAGTATAAGCATACCAAAAACACACACAACATTCAAGAAAATTCCAAGATAACACCAGCCATATATCGGTTTTAAAAGTCTCCATACAGGCTCAGGTCTTAATATCATTACAACAAGACCAAGCACGACAAGTACAAGTTTATATGTAATCGTTACTATAAGAAGTACCATTGTCGATGTAGGCAATGACAGTTTATCTTTTTTCATAAAGTAAAGCTGTGCCGGCTGGCCACCCGTAGCCGATGGTGTGATTAGCGAGAAGAAAAATCCGACAAATGAATATAAAAAACAATGTGTCAGTTTTACATTTTCGCCTAATACTTTCATCATATAATAGATTATCACCGACTCTGACTCGATAAATCCTACAACAAATACCGCACCGAGCAGCCAATATCTTAAATCTCCCTGCTTTAAATAAATTAGAAGCTCTGAAAGATTTTCTCCATGAAATACCGAATAGAGCGTGATAAGAAGCACCAACAACAAGAAAGCACCATTAAAAATATTTTTCTTTACTCCTGACATTTAATCTCTCCCAAATACAACATTATTAACTTTATCAAAAAATCTCCATATCTTTTTATAAAAGTTAGTATGTGTCCCTATAAAATATGACAGTTCAGCAATCGCGGCCCCTGCAAACACATCAATTATATAATGCTGCTTCGTAAACTGCGTTGATGCAAACACGAGTACCGCAAACACCGCCGAAAAAACTTTGTACCAAACCGGTATATGTTTCTGTTTTCTTATCCCGATGAAACACATCCAGCTTACAAGACAATGTATCGACGGAAACAGATTTGATGCAGGGTCAGCCGTATATACGAACCTCATAAGAATACTTGAAAGACCGTTTCCCGTAATCTCAGGTCTTACATTGGTAGTAGGAAGCAATATAAAAAACACACCACAGATAAGTCTTGACAGATAATCACCTGTTGCAAACTTATACCAGTGTTCTCTCTCAGTCCTTGATATCATTATGTAGTTGACCGCCCAGAAAGCAAAGCATATAAGATATATGTATATCCATTCCTTAACAAACGGCAGACTCTTATCAAACTTAGTCGATAAGTCATAATGCTTAGCATTTTTCATAAGAAGCTGAGTTCCTGTATATATTGCCGAATTAAGCACAAAGCATGAAATAAGTGAGACAACCGTCTGCTTAGGAATAAGTTTTCCCACAGATTTTTCATACCATATTCCAAACCTTGTACTTCCTGTCTTACTCTTTTTTTTATCTCTCATATCTCTAATTTCCCTTATCCCTATTATCATCATTATTCCCGCCGGCATTATTCTCGCTATCCGGTTCGCCGCCATTATTCTCACCATTTAGCCCGCCGCCATCATCATATTTTTCCATATCCTTATACACTCCATCCTCCTCATGCACTTCAGGATGAATAACCCTGTAAATAATCGTGTACGCATAAAGAAGTAACGGAATCATAATCGTCATACCCACACTCGCCATAAAAAGACCGTGAGCCTGCGGCTTGGCAAAAATCGCCGCCACAAACGAAGCAACATACATCCCAACTAAAAGAACACACATAATGATAGCCACAACCTGTTTTATTTTTTTCAATCAAATCACCTCACAATCACAAATTCATATCATATCACAATTTCCTAATATAACAAACGATGTTTCAAATATCACTTACAATCACATATACAAATATATATTCATTTCTTCCTCTAATTCTTTTTTATAATTGCTTTTTTATTTACAAATATATCTCGCTTATAAAGCTAATCGTATTACTTTCACCAATACTCAATAACCTATATAGCGAAACTCTCTATACCTGTAATTGATTGCAACGATATAACAGATAATGTTAGCAGGCATTTTTGTCGTCGTCAGTACTTAATCAGCGTCTTTTGCTGATTTATGTACTGCTACGACCGACAACATAGCGAGAGCGTGCCTGCGGTATTATCTGTTATACCATTGCAATCCTCACAACTACTCAAGAGTTTCGCTCTCATCCTTTATTTTATCAAAGTATTCAGAAATATTCCTCTCATACCCATTGTCTGACGGCACATAAAACTTTCGTCCCACAAGTTCATCCGGAAGATACTGCTGTCTTACATAATGATTCGGATAATCATGTGCATACTTATATCCCGTGCCATGACCGAGTTTTCCGGCACTTTTGTAATGTGCATCTTTTAAATGATTTGGTACTCCGCTTATCTTCTCATTCCGAACTGACTGCATTGCATCGTCTATCGCCATTATTGCCGAATTACTCTTTGGTGCTGATGCCACATATGCAGCCGCCTGTGCAAGCACTATCCGTCCCTCCGGCATACCAAGTCTTTCCACTGCCTGTGCCGCACTTACCGCTACTACAAGTGCCTGTGGGTCTGCATTTGATACATCCTCGGCTGCACATATCATTATTCTCCTTGCGATAAATTTTACATCTTCACCCGCATAGAGCATCCTTGCAAGGTAATAGACCGCCGCATCCGGATCTGAACCACGCATACTCTTTATAAATGCAGATATTGTGTCATAATGATTGTCACCTGTCTTATCATATCTTACAGGTCTTTTCTGGATACACTCCCCCGCTGCTTCAAGCGTTATATGAATAATACCGTCAGCTCCTCTGTCGGTCGTGAGTATTCCAAGTTCAATGGCATTTAAAGCTGCCCTTGCATCTCCATTTGCCATGTCTGCAAGAAATTCAAGTGCCTCATCGTCTATCTTAGCATTGTACGAACCCATTCCCCTCTCTTTATCATTTACGGCACGAAGTATCAGTTCTTTTATATCCTCTGTATCTAGTGCTTTTAATTCAAATATCCTTGACCTTGATATAAGCGCACCATTTACCTCAAAATATGGGTTTTCAGTTGTCGCACCAATAAGAATGACTGTTCCGTCCTCGACAAACGGCAGCAGATAATCCTGCTGTCCTTTATTAAATCTATGAATCTCGTCTACAAAAAGGATAGTTTTTTTGCCATACATTCCTGCGTTGTTTTTGGCTTTCTCTATGACTTCCTCCATATCCTTTTTTCCTGCACTTGTCGCATTTATCTGTAAAAACTCTGCACTTGTCGTGTTTGCTATAACCTTAGCAAGTGTTGTCTTTCCTGTTCCCGGAGGTCCGTAAAATATTATAGAACCCAATTTGTCAGCTTTTATTGCACGATATAAAAGTTTGCCTTTTCCGACAATATGCTGCTGCCCCACCACTTCATCGAGTGTTCTCGGTCTGAGTCTTGATGCAAGCGGAGATTCATCTTCTTTGCTCTGTTCACGCATATAATCAAATAAATCCATGATGTACTACCTTTCTAAAAGATTACCGGACTGCCATCAAGCATTGCAAAATATATTTTCTCTCTGTCGTCTATCCCAGCCTTGCCTGCCGTCGCTTCTACTATCTTTTTCTTTAATTCCTCACATTTATCAAGCGGTACTATAAATGTCATTACAACTTTATCAGTGTACTGTGTATCTGTTATCGTTATGTCCATATTTGCTGCAATATACTGTAATTTGCCTACACCGTTGTAATCAGTGTCTATCACAAATTTCTTTCCGGCTTCTTTGGTAATTATACTGCTATTTGCTATTCCCTCTTTTGCCGCACCGGAGTATGCTCTTACAAGTCCGCCCGTGCCAAGAAGTGTTCCACCGAAATATCTTGTCACAACAACAAGGATATTTATGATGCCCGCCCCCTCGATAACTTCAAGTATAGGCTTTCCCGCCGTTCCCTGCGGTTCTTTGTCATCACTACATCTTTTTGTCTGCCCGTTTTCTCCTATAATATAAGCAAAACAGTTGTGTCTTGCATCCCAGTATTTTTTTCTTGTCTGCTCAATAATCTCAAGAGCCTCATCTTCGCTCTCTACCTTAAACACATTTGCTATAAATCTTGATTTTTTTTCAACTATCTCCCCTGTTCCGCCTTTATAAACTATCTTGTATTCTGACATTTACTCCTCCGTACATTCTGAAACTGTGCAAACATTGATACTGCTGCACTGACTATAACTAAAACATAGAAGCTTGAACCCCTGCTGAGAAGCATTGCTGATACCGCGATGCTGTGTCCCATGACCGGTGCAAACAGCGCTACGAAAAATCCCTCGTTGGCTCCGACACCTCCCGGAAACGGAAGGATATCTATACATACCGACACGAAACTTTGAAGCATTATTATCTCCAATGCCGAAAATCCACTGCCGCCAAGTGCCCTATAGACAAACCATGTTACTGCAAAGTACGAAATCCTCTGAACACAGGTCGTTAAGAATACGATTATTGCAACCTTTACATGGGTACGCATATAGACTGCACCCTCTTTGTATGAATCAAGCAGAGCGTCAAGTTTTTTTTCTGCCTTTTCTTTATGTCTTACTATCTTTAATTTATGTAAAATCCATGTTCCCATATAAGCAAGCTTTTTTGCACCCGTTTCTGAAAAAACTATGATGGTATATAAAACTATCGAAACAACATTTACCGCCATCCCAATAATAAACAGCCACATATATCCGCCGATATATTTTACGGCAAAATCAAAATGGAACAAAAATACATACAACTCAAATACGACGAGTACGACTTTGTATATTATCGTCCAGAAAAGAAGTGTCACTGAAGATGCTCCAGCATTTATCCCCTCCTCATGCATATAATATACCTGCATGGGCTGCCCACCGGATGCCGACGGTGTTATCGCATTAAAGAAAAATCCTATAAACGAATATTTTACACATTTTAGTCCCTGTTTCTTGAAATCGAGCGAGTGTAATATTATCTGCATGGAAACTCCCTCCATGATAACATAAACAAGTGCCGCAAACATCGAGAGAATCATATCAAATTTCTTAGCACCTCTCATCGCATTTAATATGTCATTTAAGTCCTGGTCTTTTAAAAGCACATAAAACACTGCCGCTAAAAGAACCGCCATAAATATTACATTTAAGTAGTATTTTTTATTTTTGCCCATTCTTCCTCCCATCCTGTCATTTCAGTAATACACCGGTAAAATCATCATCACCTTTAATTATTCGCAATCCACTCTGCTCCCTGCCATAACTCTATCAGCTTCTATTTTTGCAAAATCAACACCGTATGCATCCGCTTAACAAACATATGCATTTATTTCAAAACAAATCTTTTCGGTGCCATAAGATATGCAAGTGCATAACCTGCGACAAGCCCTACAACAGTTATCACCATTATTATTGCAGCAAAATACTGTGGAAGCGTATCTATCTGCAGGCATGAATATGATGCCACATATATAACACCCTTACATACTGAATATCCGACTCCCGTCTCTTTTCCGCCCTCTGTGTACGGCTGGAAAATATAATACATACAAAGATATACCACTGAATAAAAGATACTCAGCAATACTATGCAGGCTATTATCGACAGAAGCTTTACCCACTGGTCTGCCTTTCCGATGATTATCGTATCTATCACAAAACCGACACATAATACAACTACCATAGGGAGTTCACTTTTTAACATAAATCTCAGTCTTATCCTGAAATTTTTAAGTATGGCATCAGGTCTTCTGTAATAACCGTATTTCATAAGACTATGGTCGCAATTATAAAATAACGCTCTCGTTATGCTTCTTCCTGATGTAATGCAATACATAAGAAATACAAAGATAGTCATAACCCTGTCCATTGCATTCCACATATCATTTGCAAATGAATTAAACTCCTTTGCCGTTGAGCCTGCCTTAAATACGATAAGCCCCACTATGCTCGCAGCCATTATAATAAATGAAATAACCGTTTTTAATTTTCTCGGTCTTGAAAAAATCTTTTTGTGCCGCTCAAAAAATATCGCATTGAGATATTCATATCCCTCTTTTTCTTCAAAAATCTTCTGTCCTGTTTCTTTTTTGCTAAGGTCATCCGCCTCAACATTCTGATTTACCTTTACAAGTGCATCTACGGCAGCCTTCTGCTCCATAACCGTATTAAAACCGGCAAGTCTTTTGGCAACAAGCGGATAATTTTGATAATTTACAATATATCTTATTGATAGTACCGCCAGTACAACTGACAATATAAGAAACACCGGATTTGTCGCTACAATGCGTATATCAGGGTAAACTATCCCGTCAATGTCAAGTACATATTTGAGAAATATCAACAGATAAAAAGTTCCATATGCCACAAAAAACATAACTACCGTATAAATATTATAAAATATGCCCGGCAGCTTTTTATCCGTAAACGGCATACCAAATCTGTCGTTTAAGAAAAGTCTTACCGCCTCTCCTATAAACCTGAACGCTGCAAATCCAAGCATATAAAGAAACACCGTCATTAAACTTTCATCAAATATGATATGCTGTGCCACGCTCATAAATACCGTGTAATATATTATCTGTGTAATCTGCGATTTAAATATTTTTAATAAAAAATACTTTTTTGCATCAATCCTCAGCAGACCGACAAGCAGATAATCTTTTTCATCACAGGCACATATATTACTGTTTACAAATGAACCCAGCAAAAAATTCATAAAGAAAAATATCCAGAACAACATGATACTTTGTCCCGTGAAAGCATTTTTCCCATCGTCCAAAAAAATATAAACAACAGCAGCTCCTAAACATATGGCGGCTAAAAAATATAAAAGTTTATTTATCATATCTCCAAGCACTGACCATATTGCCGCCAACACCGCAAGCACTCTTTTTAAAGATACTCTCGCATAAAGTTCCTCAGGTATGCATTTTCCGATAACCGGTATTCTCCTAACCGTATATATAAATTTGTTTATTCTCTCGGCAAACGCAATCTGCATCTGCTGATACATCAATTCAAACATTCTTCTTCCTCCTGACTACGAAATTTCTGAGCAATTTGCTATAAAGATTCAGGTGTCAAATCTATTTGTCATCTCTCATAAGCAAATATTCGTGCAAAAAATAAACTCTCGTACTTATTTCTCACATTTATCAATCAAAATCATATGGATCGTAGTCGTCAGTCCTGCTGTCTGATTGTGTATGATTTTCGGTATTGCCATCGGTCATTAAATTATCTTTCTCGTTTTTATTTTTATCATCCGAAAGATTTTGTTCATACAAACCTGCATCTGCACTCCACATATCAATATTTTCTGTATCTTCATCACTTTCGGCACTAAGCATCTGTATAAGCTTTTCTTCAAAGTCTGCACTGTGATAAACCTCATCTGCCACTCCTGCAAGCTTTCCTCCGTGAAGAAGCACTATCTCATCACAAAGATCTTTTGCGAGCTGAAGTATATGTGTAGAAAAAATGATTATATGATCCTTTTTCATATTCATAAGCATTTCTTTCATCTCATGTGCGGCGACAACATCAAGTGATGTTAGCGGCTCGTCGAGAAGTATAACCTCAGGGCTTGCAATAACTGTCGCAAGCATCTGCATCTTGTTTTTCATTCCATGCGAATAGCCTTTTATAAGTTTGTCAAGGTCACTTCTGTCAAAGCACACCATATCTGCATATTCCTCTGGTGTTTTAATATTTTTTATTTTCTTTTTGTTTATATCAGTAAAAAATCTGATAAACTCATAACCAGTAAGAAACTCTGGAAGTATGGGTGTTGAATAGACATAACCTATCTTTTCATAATCCATGCTCTCACTGTTTTCTTCATCTGTCATATAAATCTTTCCGCTGTCAAAATCCATCTCACCGCTTATACAGTTAAAAAGTGTTGTCTTTCCTGCACCGTTTCTTCCCAGCAGACCATATATTTTTCCTTTCTCGAACGAGTAGTCCGCACCTTTTATAACTCTTTTTTCTTCAAAACTCTTTATCAAATTTTCTACTTTTAATTCCATTACCTTTTCCCTTTCCCTATTTTCTTATCTGTCCATCTCCGTTTATGAGGTATTTCATCGTTGTAAGTTCCCTAAGTCCCATAGGTCCTCTTGCATGAAGCCTCTGTGTTGATATTCCTATCTCAGCTCCAAATCCAAATTCACCGCCATCGGTAAATCTCGTTGAACAGTTTACATATACGCACGCACTGTCTATCTCCCTCTGGAATTTCTCAGCATTTTTAAGGTCATTTGTAATGATACACTCAGAATGTCCCGTAGAATATTCTGATATATGCTCTATCGCCTCGTCTATATCATCAACAACTTTTACAGCCATGATATAATCATCAAACTCCGTGGCATAATCTTCCTCTGTAGCAGGCTTTATGCCTTCTCCGAGTATCTCAACGGTTCTCTCACATCCTCTTACATCAACATTAAACTTTTTAAACTCCTCCATAAGTTTTGGAAGAAACTCCTTTGCAACCGACTTATGCACAAGACAAGTCTCAAGTGCATTGCACACGCTCGGACGCTGTGTCTTTCCATTGTTTGTGACTGATACCGCCATGTCAATATCGGCACTCTCATCTATATAAATATGGCAGTTACCGCTTCCCGTTTCAATAACCGGCACCGTGGCATTTTCAACCACCGCTTTTATAAGTCCTTTTCCTCCTCTTGGAATAAGCACATCTATGTAACCGTTCGCTCTCATCATCTGATTTGAACTCTCTCTCGATGTGTCTTCGACAAGCTGGATTATATCTTTCGGCAGACCACATTCCTCTACTGACTCCCTCATTATGTCCATAAGTATTTTATTTGAGTTTATCGCTTCTTTTCCACCTCTAAGTATCGTTGCATTTCCGCTCTTTATACAAAGCGTTGCCGCATCGACCGTGACATTTGGTCTTGACTCAAAGATAATACCGATAACTCCCATCGGAACTCTTGTCTTTGTGATACGCATACCGTTCGGTCTGGTGTAACCCTCGATAACCTCTCCGACCGGGTCATTTAACCCTGTCAGATATATGCACGCATCAGCGCTGTCATTTATCCTTTCAGGTGTAAGCCTGAGTCTGTCTACCATTGCATCAGTTATACCATTTTCCTTTGCCATAGCCGTATCTTTTTCATTTTCTTTAAGTATCACATCAATATTTTTTCTGAGATTTTCTGCTATCCTTTCAAGAATCTCATTTTTCTTAGCCGTTCCTGCCGTTGCTATACTCTTTTTTGACGCCTTAGCTGCTTTACCAAGCTGTTCGATATAATTCATCCCGTCTTTCCCCCTCATTCTATAAACGATTTCAGGTGATTGCAAAACCAATGTGTTGTGCTGAGTGCACAATCTAATCATATCTTTACGACAGTTCCGCATACACCTATATAACGATTTGTTTCAATAAAAATCTTCAATATTTTAATAATTATATAAATTTTTTCAGTCAATAACTTTTGAGCACGCAACTGCTATAGAACCAGGTCCTATATGACACGCAATGCTTAGTGACAACGGATACAGGTCAACCTCAGTCACTCCAAATTTTTCGATTATCTGCTGTTTTAAATCCTCTGCCGCCTCAGGATTTTTGGTATGTGCTATCTCCATGTGTATGTTTTCCATATGGTCAGTACCGCCAAATCTCTTGTTTATGTCATCTTCTATTGCTGTGAGCATCTTCTTGACACCCTGCTTTTTTGTCTTGGCTATCGTATATGCGTCAAGTTTTTCTCCCTGAATCGTAAGAACAGGTTTTAACCTTAGTGCAGAGCCAAATGCTGCTGCCGCCGGTGTTATCCTGCCGCCCTTTTTGAGATATTTAAGCGTATCGAGCATTATATATATACTCGATTCAAACTTAACTTTCTCAAGCTTTTCTTTTATCTGAACTGCCGTAAGTCCTCTTTTTGCAAGTTCCATAGCATCAAGCACTGACTGACGCTGTGTGACAGATATTCTCTGGTTATCAACAACCTGAACTTTTCCATCATAATCATCTGCCAGCATCAATGCCGTATGGCATGAACTTGAAAGACCGCTCGACATAGGTATATAAACCACCTCGTCAGCCTCCTCAAGTGCTTCATCCCATATCTTCATGACGTTCTCCGGTGACGGCTGGGATGTCGATATGTCAACATCATTTTCAAGTTTCTCAAAAAATTCTTCCTGCGAAAGACTTATCTCCTCAAAATAAGTCTTTCCATCAATAAGAAAAGGCATAGGCAGAACTTTAATCCCAAGTTCTTTTGCATCTTCAAAATTTATACCACTGTTACTATCCGTAATAACCGCAATCCTGCTCATATTAATCTCCATTCTTGTGCTGTTTTTTGTGCAAACTGATTTTAAGCCGACCGGTTTGCACTGAAACTCATTAGATTATACCCTAAAAGTCGCTTTTTTACAAGAAAATAGCCGAATATTATACTTGTAGCTGCGGCAGTCATGTAGTATCATATGATGCAAGATAGTATTAAATAGTATTAAATAAAATTTTTTATAAATAATGGAGTAATATCATATGCATAGATTTTTAAGAGCTGTCGGTTTCAGCAACATCACAACAAAACAGGATATGGATAAACTTCTTGGTATCACTATGGATAAACCGTCCGTCAGCAAACAGATTTTGTCTAAGGATGGCAGAAAGATTACGGAACTGAGCCGTGAATTTGCACATAATACAGGACTTACGGTGCGTGGTGAATACGACAAGCTCGGCTTTTTTCATGTTGACCATTATTTTCCATATTGCTACAGTTCACTTATCACTATGAGAACTGAAGTCACAATAAACCGGCGTGTCGATACAAGTGCTTTTACAGGTATGTGTGATGATATACGCATGGCTGTTTCTGTTATTTTTTACCTGCAAAATTCCGTAGATTATATTAAACTTAATTTTACTGATAATACTCCGCACAGGGCAAATCTTGCACTCTCAGGTCTTTCACTTGCGGGACGCATCTTACTTGGCATAGAGAAAACTGATGACAGCATCGAAAGATTAAGACATGAAACACGCATGAAAAGACAGCTTATCATTCAGGCAAAAAACGGAGACCAGGATGCCATCGACAATCTAACTCTCGATGAGATAGACCTCTCCGGCCAACTCATGAAAAGAATTATGACAGAAGATTTGTACTCTATAGTCGATTCCACATTTATTCCATATGGCTCGGAATCAGACAACTATATGATAATAGGTACTATACTTAACTGGTCACTTACGACCAATCCTTACACAAATGAAGATGTTTTCCAGCTTCTTATAAACTGTAATGATGTTGTTATGAACATCTCCATAAACAGAAAAGACCTTGAAGGAGAACCTATGATAGGTCGTCGCTTCAAGGGCGTTATCTGGATGCAGGGACACGCTGACTTTATTTCAACCAGCCTGGTATAAGATACGGTGTATCTTTTGTCTGTGCCTTATAAGTTGATTCGTCTTTATTGAGATACACTTTATCATTAGTCGAAGCAGATGCACCTGTTTCTGCCATATTACCGGTTGAATTTGAAAAAGTATATTTCACATGACAATCACAACTTTCCTTTGGCTGTGTTCCTCTTGCAAAATATTCGGTTTTTATATCATTTCCATCAAGTGCTCTGTCACAAAGACCGTAAACCGCAAGCTTGCCGCACTTCTTACATATTTTTCTAGTTATTATGTCTTCCGGTTTCTTAAAGTTTTTATTCTTCAATTTTTTGACTTTATGAACTTTCTCCATAATATCACGCCACATTATCTTGCTTGCACTTCCTGACATCTGCGTAAACATCGAATCATAGCCAAGCCATATTCCTGCCGTATAATACGGTGTATATCCCTCAAACCAGAAGTCCGTATTGTCAGATGTTGTTCCTGTTTTTCCTGCCTGTGTCATCTTGATTTTCTTAAATGCAGCTTTCTTTCCTGTTCCTCTTTTTATCACATCTTTCATTGCATCAGTAAGAAGCCATGCCGTCGTATTCTTCATCACTTTTTTACCGGACTTACTGTTTTGCAGCAGAACATTTCCCTTAGAGTCAACTATTTTTGTATAATATACAGGCTTTATATATGTTCCGCCATTTGCTATCGCAGCATATGCCGCCGTAAGCTCAACATTGGTTACACCATCCGTAAGTCCACCGAGTGCTGTCGGAAGCTGAATATCTGAATATATCTGCCCATCTGAAGTCTCCCGCCGGTCAACTAATGTCGTAAATCCAAGATTTAACAGATAATCAAATCCAGTCTGGGGTGTAACTTTCTGAAAAGTTTTTACCGTAACAATATTTACCGAATCGACAATACCCTGTCGCAGTGATGTAAGTCCTTTGTATCCTGATGAATCCCAGTCTTTTACACGCTTATTTGTTCCGGGATATTTGTATGGTGCATCATCCATAACATTTGCAAGTGTAAAACCACTTGTATCAAGTGCAGGCAGATATGTCGATAAAACTTTAAATGTAGAACCCGGCTGTCTCTTTGAGGAAGATGCCCTGTTCAATGTTCTGTTTGCTGTCTTTTCACCTCTTCCTCCCACTATAGCCCTAACTTTTCCTGTAGACTGTTCCATCAAAACAAAAGATGCCTGCGGCTGCTTTATCAGATTGATGCTCTCACTCAGTATCTTATCATGCTTATCCAAATTTTTCTTTTTAAACAATTTTATATACTTCTCAGCTTTTTTACGGTTTTTAAAATAAAAACTTATTCTCTTTTTGTGTGCATCATTTATAAATGCTCTTACATCGCCCTCAGTATATAATTCAGTTTCACCATCTGACTTTTTTACCTTAAGCTGATATGAAAGATACGACTTTGTATTTTTCTGATAATATTTATCATTGTTTATAACATCATCACATATCTTTTGAAGTGACTGATCCTGACAAGTATATATTTTCAGCCCCTCCCTGTAGATTGCATTATATGCCTGTGTTTCCGTATATCCAAGTTTCTGTTTAAGATCACTTACAACATTTTCAATAACCGCATCAACATAATATGAGTTTATATCACCATAAGAAGACGTCCTTTTTTCTTTATTTATATCTTGTATCCGGCTGTAAACATCATCCCCCAATGCTTCCTCATACTCATCTTCAGTTATATATTTCTGATCAAGCATATTTTTCAATATAATCTTTCTTTTTGCTTCATTGTTCTGCTGCTCTGTGATAGGATTATATTCTGTCGGATTTTGGGTAATTCCCGCAAGCACTGCTGCCTCAGATACCGTCAGTTTTGAAACTGATTTTCCAAAATATCTTTTGCTTGCCGTCTCAACCCCCATTGTATTTTGTCCAAGATTTATCGTGTTCAGATAATATTCAAGTATTTTTTTCTTGTCTATGGTACTTTCAAGCTTAATGGCAAGTGACTGTTCCTGTATCTTTCTTGAAACTTTTCCAAAAAATGACTTTTCATTTCCACCGCCAAACACCTGATTTTTCAAAAGCTGCTGGGTAATGGTACTCGCTCCCTGCGTCACTTTTTCATCAGATAATGCTGAAAACACCGCACGCAAAATACCCTGAAGATCTACACCACTGTGTTTGTAAAATCTTGCATCCTCGATTGCAACAAATGCATTCTGAACACACTCAGGAATGTCAGTTATCTTTTTATACTCTCTGTTAGCGTTTATGCCCATCAGTTTTTGAACCTTTTTGCCGTTAGCATCATATATAATGGAAGGATATCCATCAGGCATTATATTTTCTTCATTTATATCAGGTGCACTGTCCGTAAGTCCTCTTACTATCCCGACTCCCGAAAATACCGCACACAAAATCAAGGTAAACACAATGATAACAGCAAAAATCTTTACATTAAGCTTTATTTTGTTGAATATTTTTTTATTAGATGAATTAATTTTGTCTATTTTGCTGTCTATCTCTTTTTTGCCGTAATTCATAATTTCCTTTCCACTTAACACTATACGGGCTAATCGTTTTTCAAAAGCATTATGCCGTATCTGAAAACCAACTAACCCGTATATTTTCTTGATTTATATATTTTTAAGCTCTATGAATAATATCATGTCTCTTTGGTCCATTTGATACCATCTTAATAGGAACTCCGATTTCTTTTTCAATAAACTCAATGTAGTCCCTACATTCTTTTGGAAGTTTATCATATTCTTTGATTCCGCTTATGTCACAATTCCATCCCGGAAGAACTTTGTAAACAGGCTTTGCTTTTGCAAGCTTTGCCGTAACAGGGAAGTCTTTTACGACTTCTCCATCAATCTCATAACCTACACATACCGGAATTTCCTTGAGATAACCGAGACAATCAAGCACTGTAAGTACAACCTCAGTTGCACCCTGAATCTCACATCCGTAACGCGTTGCAACCGCATCAAACCATCCCATACGACGAGGACGACCTGTTGTTGCTCCATACTCTCCGCCGTCACCACCATGTTTACGAAGTTTGTCTGCTTCTTCCTCATCAAGAATCTCACTTACAAATTCACCTGCTCCAACAGCACTTGAATAAGCCTTGACTACAGTAACGATTCTTTTTATCTCATATGGTGGTATGCCTGCACCGATTGCTCCGTATGCGGCAAGTGTTGATGATGATGTAACCATAGGATAAATTCCGTGGTCCGGATCTTTGAGTGAACCAAGCTGTCCCTCTAAAAGAATATTCTTTCCTTCTTTAATAGCCTTCCTAAGATATGCAGATACATCACATACATATGGTGCAACCATATCTCTGTACTTATGAAGTGTATCAAGTATCTCTGCCTGGTCAAGTTCAGGTTTATTGTATAAATGTTTTAATATAACATTTTTCTGGACACAAATTCTTTCAATCTTCTCTTTTAATGCATCATCATCCTGGAAAAGCTCTGAAACCTGGATTCCAATCTTTGCATATTTATCTGAATAAAATGGTGCAATTCCTGACTTTGTAGAACCAAATGACTTTTTGCCAAGTCTTTCTTCTTCATACTCATCAAATGCGACATGATAAGGCATAAGAATCTGAGCCCTGTCAGATACGAGGATTTTTGGCTGTGGTACTCCTCTTTTAACAAGTTCATTTATTTCATTGAATAAATATGGGATATTGAGTGCAACACCATTACCGATAATACTTGTAGTATGATCATAAAATACACCTGATGGAAGTAAATGCAATGCAAATTTACCATAGTTGTTTATAATTGTATGACCTGCATTACTTCCTCCCTGGAAACGAACGATGATGTCCGACTCTTCTCCAAGCATATCAGTAATCTTACCTTTACCTTCATCTCCCCAGTTAGCACCTACGATAGCTGTAACCATAAAAATCCTCCAATCTGTCATAATATGTATGACACCATATATTTTACGATATGTATAGATGAGTCTGCTGACCCCTTTGACAATATACCACTGTTCGTGCTTATGATATGACCGCCGGCAGTAAGACAACATTCTCATGTCTTTATTTATAAGACCACAATGGATTATACCTAATTTGAAGAATTATATCAAGACCTTATCTATAACAATATCATTTGTTTCTTTTGATAAGTCATAAAATTCATCTCCTACCTGGACAACAGGCTTTGAAAATTCATTTTTGTTTATCATTATTACTTTTCCAATTTGATTTGTGGAAAGCCTTACATTAGTATTCATATATGCCTGTACTGCTTTTTCGAGAAACGGAAGCAAAAACTCAACATCATACTTGACGATTCCCTCGCGTTCAAACATCTCTATAACATCAAACGGACATATTGCTGCCCTATATGCTCTGTCTGATGTCATGGCATCATATGTATCCGCTATTGCGACAATTCTCGCAAATGGCTCTATCTGTTCTCTTTTGTATCCCCCCGGATAACCGGTTCCATCACATCTCTCATGATGACGCATCGCAACTTCTGCTATCCTTGGGTCAAGATTGTCAATGCCTTTAAGAATATTATTTCCAAACAGTACATGCGTCTTGACAAGATTATACTCCGGAAGTGTAAGTCTGCCTTTTTTCTGTATTATATTGTCAGGTACCATCATTTTTCCTATATCATGAAGAAGTCCTGCCAATGTAAGTACCTTAAGTTCCTCGTCACTAATGTCCGGATATACAATACGCCCTATCATATTACTGAGCAATGCAACATTGACACTGTGAACATATGTTACATCATCATACCCTCTCATACACTGAAGCATATCAAGAATATGAATACTATTTCTTCCTTTCGATACAACATTTTCAACATCGCTGAGTATCGACTCACCATCTATCTGCTCATTGTGCATTACAACCTTGCTGAATACATTTTTAAGATTGTCAACGCTGTCAACAAATGCACTGTGAAACACTTCAAACTCTTTGCTCTCTTTAACTTGTTTCAGAAAGCTTTCTTGTTCCTGTTCTGCTGAGTTTTTAATTTCCTGCCTCTGTTCGTTCAAGACTTCGTCCCCGGCAGGCATGACTTTTTCATTCTCCGCTGCTGCATTGTTTCCATCCTCATCAACTTTAATTCTAATTGCGAAGACACCATATTCTTTTAGTGAATCAATAATATCTTCCGTAAGTACCGTACCTTCAGGAATTACCAGCTTATCATCTGATGTATAAACATCATCTGCCACTATCATATTTTGTGTTGCCCTGGAAGTCAAAATACGCTTAGCTGCCATATAGCCTCCATTCTGCTTGCCAAATTTTCAATTCATACCCTTTTGCAAGCCCTAATTTAATTATTTTTATCAGACATTTATTTCTGCCTTAACTCCTAATATATCTTTATTTGCATCCAAGATAGGATTTACGATATTTTCAAGAAATTCCGTAACCTGTGAAGCTGAACGTCCAACATATTTTGCCGGATCCATCGTTGCATTTAATTCTTCAATTCCTACCGGGAACTTATCATCGTCTGCAATGAGTTCAAGAAGATTGTTATCTTTTCCATATTTCTTTACATTTTCTCCGGCTTTCATTGAAAGTTTACGAATTTCCTCATGAAGTTCCTGTCTGTTTCCGCCAGCCTTTACTGAATCCATCATGATATTTTCAGTTGCCATAAACGGAAGTTCTGACATAAGGCGTTTCTCTATAACTTTATCATAAACTACAAGTCCATCAACAACATTGAGCACGAGGTCCAAGATTCCGTCTGTTGCAAGGAATCCCTCCGGAATACTGATTCTCTTATTTGCCGAATCATCAAGTGTTCTCTCAAACCACTGACACGCAGATGTGAACATTGTGTTTGTCACATCTGACATGACATATCTTGAAAGCGATGCGATACGCTCACTTCTCATAGGATTTCTCTTGTATGCCATAGCCGATGAACCTATCTGGTTTTTCTCAAATGGCTCCTCTATCTCTTTAAGATGCTGTAAAAGTCTTATATCATTTGAAAATTTATGTGCACTTGCAGCAACACCGGCAAGAACATTCAATACACGTGTATCAAGTTTACGCGAATATGTCTGTCCTGAAACAGGGAAACATTTTTCAAATCCCATCTTCTTTGCAATAATATCATCTAACTTTTTAACCTTTTCCTCATCACCGTCAAAAAGTTCCATGAAACTTGCCTGCGTTCCTGTGGTTCCCTTTGAACCTAAAAGCTTCATAGTAGAAAGAACATATTCAACATCTTCAAGATCCATAACAAATTCCTGAAGCCATAATGCAGCTCTCTTACCTACCGTTGTAGGCTGTGCCGGCTGAAAATGTGTAAATGCAAGTGTCGGCTGGCTTTTATATTTGTCTGCAAATTTTGAAAGTTCGTCAATAACATTGATAAGTTTTTTTCTTACAAGCTTAAGCCCCTCTGTCATAACAATAACATCTGTATTGTCTCCTACATAGCAAGATGTTGCTCCAAGATGGATGATTCCTGCTGCCTTAGGACACTGTACACCGTATGCATATACATGCGACATAACATCATGACGAACTTCTTTTTCTCTCTGTTTTGCCACATCATAGTTTATGTTATCGGCATTTGCCTTAAGCTCGTCTATCTGCTCTTTAGTTACTGCCGGCTCTCCATGCTCATTTTTAAGTCCGAGTTCATTTTCCGCTTCTGCAAGTGCAATCCAGAGTCTTCTCCAGGTTTTAAACTTCTTATCAGGCGAAAAAATGTATTGCATTTCTTTACTTGCATAACGCTCTGAAAGCGGGCTTGTATATCTATCATAACTCATATCTTCTATTCCTTTCCCTTCCGTGATGATAAAACATCATCAGCTTTGTGCCATAGTTTATAATATCAGGTCTGAATTTTTAACTTTTCGTATCATATCGTATCCTGTGTCTGAGGATTACTTTTCAAAATCTCCTCTTATATCTTCCTTAGGAGGCTCTACAGGATAATTTCCGGAGAAGCAGGCATTACAATAACCTTTGTCTCCGTCTATAAGTTCACTTAATCTTTCTATGTCAAGATAACCGAGAGAATCTGCACCTATCATCTCACATATCTGTTCTACTGAATGATTGTATGCTATAAGCTGGTCACTTGACGGTACATCCGTTCCAAAATAACACGGATACAGAAACGGTGGTGAACTGATGCGTACATGCACCTCAGATGCTCCTGCATCTTTTATCATCTTTACTATCCTTGCACTTGTCGTTCCTCTTACAATGGAATCATCTATCATTACAACTCTCTTGCCCCTTACAACTTCCCTTAACGCATTTAATTTTACTCTTACGCTCGACTCTCTCGCCGACTGCTTAGGTTTGATAAATGTTCTTCCCACATAACTGTTCTTGACGAATGCAATGCCATAAGGTATTCCGGACTCCATTGCATATCCCATAGCTGCCGCATTTCCTGATTCAGGTACACCTACTACGATGTCTGCATCTACCGGATGCGTCTGTGCCAGAATCCTTCCGGCTGTTATCCTCGACGAATTTACTGATATGCCGTCTATATAACTGTCAGGTCTTGCAAAATAAATATACTCAAATATACATTTTGCCGCTTTTGCCTGTGTCAGACTCTTGTCAGATTTTATGCCATCCTGTGTGATGGTTACAATCTCACCCGGTTCTACATCTCTTATAAACTCTGCCCCCACCGTATCGAGTGCACATGACTCTGATGAAAGTACATATGCATTGTCCCTCTTTCCTATACATAGTGGTCTGAATCCAAATGGATCTCTTGCTCCTATAAGTTTTCTCGGACTTGCCACAACAAGTGAATATGCTCCCTTAAGCTTAACCATCGCATTTTTAACGGCTTCTTCAACTTTTCCGGTCTTTAGTCTTTCCCTTGCAATAAGATAAGCAATAACCTCTGAGTCGATACTTGTCTGAAAAATAGCTCCGTTCATCTCAAGCTCATTTCTAAGTTCTAATGCATTTACAAGGTTTCCGTTGTGTGCCATTGAGAGAGTACCTTTTATATAGTTCAAAACAAGTGGCTGTGTATTCTCAGCAACACTTGCCCCCGCTGTCGAATAACGCACATGACCTACTCCGATATCACCTGCCATCTTTTCAAGATTTTCTGCATTAAAGACTTCATTTACAAGTCCCATACCTTTGCATACATTTGAATTTCTCGGCGGACCATCTGTCCTGCTGACTGCGATACCACAGCTTTCCTGTCCACGATGCTGTAATGCAAACAATCCATAATAGATTGAAGATGCAACATCATTTCCATCAAGGTCATACATACCAAAAACTCCACATTCTTCTCCGAGTTTAGGTTCCTCTATACCTCTCAGAAGACAACCTTTGCAATCACCTTTCTGACAGGATTTTCTTTCCCCGCAATAATTTGTTTCGTTATTCATTGTTTCCTCCGGATTTGTATTTTAACGCAATTACCACAAATATAATTATATCAATTTTTTACAAAATCGCAAGTTAATATTGATTTTTCGTATAAATATAACAAAAAAACGGTTACTTTTCACTCTTCATAAATATAAACACCAAAAAATCTATTGCGGTGTTGTTGTTACCGCCTGTGCCGTTGCAGCCTGTACCGGACTATCCACATTCTCAGGGATTATTCCCCTCATGAATTTAACAGTGAGTATTCTCTGAACTGACTCATCGAGTCTGTCCATACCGATCTCACCTGAGTCTACCGCTGAAAGTATAGTTTTATATGCTTCTTCAAAATCCGTAGGCATAAGGATTATATCGGCACCTGCCTCTAATGCACCTAGTGCAGCTTCTTCTGACGAGTATTTGTCTGTTATTGATGCCATATCCATAGCATCTGTTATTATAACGCCCTCAAAACCAAGTTCCTCTCTGAGTATGGTCTTCATGATAAGTTCTGACATACTTGCCGGCTGTGCAGTCTCCGTAACCCTGCTTACCGATATATGCGATACCATTACAAAATCGGCACCTGCCTTTATTCCTTTTTCAAAAGGTACAAAATCGACTTTTCTAAGTGCAGCTATACTGCTGTCAATATTTACATTTTCAATATGAGTATCCCCCTTTGACGAACCTTGTCCCGGAAAATGTTTGAGTGTTGCCGAAACATTTGTTGACTGGATACCTTTTACAAATGCCTCCACAAGCTCTGCCACCTTGTCCGGGTCCTTTCCAAATGACCTTGAACCTATCTCAAGATTCAGGTTACTCGTCTTTACATCTGCAACCGGTGCAAAATCAACATTAAAGCCCAGCTTTTTTATATCATTTCCTATGGTTTTTCCCATATTGTTTACATAATCAGCATCTTTCTTTTTGCCAACATCCTCCATTGAAGGATACTTTGTTGTTTTCATATCAGGATTGCCTGCGATTCTTGCAACCTCTCCGCCCTCTTCATCAACCGTTACAAATGCCGGAATGTCAGCAGCCTTCTGAATTTCTCTTATAAGTTTTTTCGTCTGCTTTCTTTTTCCGATATTTCTCGAAAACATTATAACTCCGCCTATGCTGTTTTTCTTAATAGCTTCTTTCATCTTCTTTGAGCATTTTTTCCACTCATAATAACTTCCTTTAGATGAATCGAGCTGTTCAAGATTTACCACAAATAACTGTCCGACTTTTTGTTCAACACTCATATTCTTAAGATACTGTGCTGCCTTTGCAAATGCATCTTCCTTTGACAAAGTTTTTACCTCTGCCTGTTTTACGGTAGACGCAGGTGCCTTTGTATTTTCAGCTTTTTTATCACCGCCGGATAACGAACATCCTGTAAGCGAAATGACAAGCAATAAACTCATCGCTGCCTTTATAATTCCATATGTGCTGTTTATTTTCTTTCTAAACATAATTACCTCTTTCCTGTTTTTAGATTGATTATATCATATAGCCCTATGATTTTTAATTAATTTTTTCTAAATAAAATCAATTCATCCTCCATTTTTCGCCACTCCAAAAGTCATTTTAACCTTTTTTCAAATTTCTTTCAATTTTTTGTAAATAAGACAACCCACACCGCATATTATGAGATTGTAGATAATTATTAAGTCGATGAAATCGACAAATGGAGGATTTATGAGTGATTTAGCAGCAACAACATGTGGCGGATGCAGCAACGGAGATAGCGGATGCAGTTGGATTATCATTCTTCTTTTACTCTGCTCATGCTGTGGCAACGGAAACGGCTTTGGTTTCGGTAACGGCTGCGGATGCGGTTCTGACAACGGATGCAATTCAATCATCTGGATTTTACTTATTCTTTGCTGCTGTGGCGGCGGTGGCTTCTAAATATCCGCAAAAACAGCAAAACGTTTACATTACTTAACGACAATATTTAACAATATTTGGGGAGCCTTAAAAAGGCTCCCCGTTTTTTATTAAAACAACTATCCAAAACAAAATAAAATTTCGTTTGAAATACTGTTTTTGATTTAAACTAAGTTTTACAACTCATATGCAGTTTTTATCAAAAACTCAGCTTTATCTGCATCTTCCCTTGTTTTTCTTACACTCTACACATTTCCTGTCTATCTCATAGACCGTATCTTTCTCTATAACAAGCTCCGTATCGTCATCTATTATGATTCTTTTTATCACATTATCACTTTCTTTTTCAACCAGAGTTTTCTCTTTTTTTTCAACAGCTTTAAGTTCTGCTGACTCATTTCCATAATAATAGCATCTTCCCATATTTTTTCTCCGTATATCAGGATATACACTATTATTTTATGTAGCTTTTATATCGAAGTGAAAACCTTAACCGTTGTAATTTTTTATTATTTAAACAAACATTCGCAATCTGCTTCGCTACTTGCTCATGAACTCAGTCGCTTTGTGACCTGTCAGTGGAAGTTTTTATACTATACGCACTAAAAAACCGGAATGCTTATATGCGTTCAAAATACTTTTTAATATTATACATCTTTGATGTCATCGACTCTAAGAGCATATCAAACGCACATATCGCCGCCATAGACTCGACAACTACAACCGCTCTCGGCACGATTATCGGGTCGTGTCTTCCCTTTATCTGAACTTCAATGTCCTCACCGTCACGGTTTACGGTCTCCTGGCTCCTTGCAATAGATGGTGTCGGCTTAACTGCCGCTCTTAAAACTATATCACTTCCATCACTTATGCCGCCCAGTATCCCTCCGGCATTGTTTGTCTTTTTAGAGACATTTTCTCCGTCCATCTTAAATGCGTCGTTGTTGTCTGAGCCATACATTGAAGCCGCTTCAAAACCTGCACCTATCTCCACACCTTTAACTGCACCTATCGACATAACAGCCTTTGCAAGATTTGCGTCGAGCTTCTCAAAAACCGGCTCTCCTACACCTGTAGGTATTCCTGAGATGACACATTCAATAATTCCGCCCACTGAGTCCTGTTCATTCATCTTCTCCTCAAGAAGCTTTTCGGCTTTATGTGATGCCGCAATGTCAGGCATATAAAGAGGACTTTCCATAATCTTATCAAATGAAACATCTGTCGTATCTGCTTCAATGCCGCCTATTGCCTTACTGTATGCCATAACATTAACACCAAGCTGTTTCAATGCCTCGCACGCAATGGCACCTGCCGCGACCCTGCCTATAGTCTCACGGCCTGAAGAACGACCGCCGCCCCTGTAATCTCTGAAACCGAATTTTTCATCAAAAGTATAATCAGCGTGTCCAGGTCTGTAATACTTAGCAATCTCCGAATAATCCTTTGAACGCTGTGTCTTATTGTAAACAACCATAGAGATAGGTGTCCCAGTCGTCTTACCCTCAAAAACACCTGACTGTATCTCGACAAGATCGTCCTCCTTTCTCGGAGTCGAATAACGCGTCTGCCCCGGCTTCCTTCTGTTGAGATACTTCTGGATAACCTCCTCGCTAATCTCAAGCCCTGCCGGACAACCATCAACAACAACGCCAATACCCTTACCATGGGACTCCCCCCATGTAGTCACACGAAACAAATTTCCAAACGATGAACCTGCTGCCATATCAATTTCTCCTCTTTTCTTTCTAATTTTTCAAAACATAAACAAATTGTTTTTTTAATATCATCAAATCTTTTCAGAATTAATTACTTATTTTTTATCAAAACATAATTTTACTTATCTGATTTCCAAAAAGTAACACTGGATTGTGCAGATATAACAAATAATATAAGCAGGCATTGTGTCATCGTCAGTACTTAATCAGTGTCTTTTACTGATTTATGTACTGCTACGGTGACAGTATAGCGAGAGCGTACCTGCGGTATTATTGTTATATCTGCACAATCCTCACAACCTAAATCAGTAAACTTTAAGCTCCTTCCAAAGCCTGTTATAATACTCCTCCGCATCCTTTCCAAGATACTTAAAGACCTTGCACCTGTCTATAACATCATCTGACGGAAAAATCGCATTTCTCTCTGCCTTTTCCTCATCATCTATCTGGTCTAATACCGCTTCATTAGGTGTTGAATAATATACATATTCAAAATTTGTCATTGCCACATCTTCCCTGCACAAAAAGTCAAGGAATTTAACGGCTCCATCATAATTTTTACCTTTCTTTGGTATAACCCAGCTATCCATCCATATGTCAGAACCCTCTTTAGGAACAACATATTCAAGTTTATCATTGTAATCCTGTGCAATACTAGCCTCACCCGAATATATAAGTCCCATAGCAGCCTGGTTGTTCGCCATATCATCCCTAATCTCATCCACAAGGTAGGATTGTACTATCTCCTTTTGCTGCTTAAGGTCATTAAGTGCAGTCCTCAGCTCATTTTTATCTGTCGTATTTATAGAATAACCATGTCTTACAAGTGCCGGTATGAAGCTGTCCCTGACACTGTTCTGCATGATTATGTTGTTTTTATACTTCTTATCCCATAGGACATCCCAGCTGTCAGGTACTTTATCCACCATTTCAGTATTATACAGTATGCCGACTGTTCCCCAGTAATAAGGAACTGTATAACTAAGTGTCTTGTCAAAACTTTTCGACATATCCCAGTATTTTTTACCGATATTTTTGATATATTTCATCTTATCGTAGTCAATTTTTCTTACATCTTTTTCCTTTATCATCTTGTCGAGCATATAATCAGAACAGCAGATAAGGTCATAATCCACCGCACCATTTTTAAACTTTGTGTACATCGCTTCAGGTGTCAGAAACTCCTCATATACCACCTTTATCCCTGTTTCTTTCTCAAATTTATCAAGAAGCGTGGAATCAATATAATCGCCATAATTAAAAACTACTATCTTATTTTTTGAAGAAACATCATTATTTTTACACGCAGTAAGAAAAAAAGTTGATGAGACCGTTATGCTCATAAACAAAACTGCCGCCGTAAGTCTCTTTATGCTTTTTCTCATCATGCCGCTGCCCCCTTCTTTTTCAAAGACATAACGCTTTTTCTGTTTATCACAAACAGCACAATAAGCACTATTATGAATATTATCGTTGACAGAGCATATATCTCCGTCTGAATACCCTTTCTGTACTCCGCATTTATCATTGTAGACATTGTGTGTATTCCCGGTGCTTTAGTGAAATATGTCACTGAGAAATCATCGAGAGACATTGTAAATGCGAGTAAAAATCCTGACATTATGCCCGGCATTATATCAGGGATAACGACTTTCCACATTGCATACATCCTTGACGCACCAAGGTCTAGTGCAGCCTCGTATGTGCTTATGTTAAGCTGCAAAACTTTCGGCCAGACCGACAAGACCACATACGGTATTATCAGTGTGATATGTGCTACCATCATAGTCGAAAAACTAAGCTCTGTAAACCTCGTAAACAGAAGCATAAGTGCTATACCTGTTACAACATCAGCATTTAACATCGGTATATTTGTAACTCCCATTATCGCAGAGCGTACTTTTTTGCTCATGCCTATCATTCCAATACAGACGAGCGTTCCTAAAATCGTTGCTATAAAACCTGCCGCTGCCGCAAGGATAACGGTCGTATAAAGTGCATTCATTATCGTACCGTCATGGAACAGCTTTTTGTATGCAGCAAGAGAAAATCCTCCCCATACGGCTTTATTCTTTTCTGAGGCGTTGACGGAAGAAATTATCAAAACACCTATTGGAAGATAGAGCATTATGAGGATAACGGCAAGATATATTTTCTGAAAAATATTCTTTTTCTTTACCATATACTCTCTGACTCCTTTCCATTATCAAATATTCTGTATATAACGATACTTATAAGAATAAGCACCATAAGTGACATCGACAGTCCCGAACCCGCATGAACATCAGCATATCCTGAATTAAAAGCCTGCTCAATGGCATTACCGATAAGATATATCTTACCGCCGCCGAGCATATCCGCTATGACGAACTCGCTCATTGACGGAACAAGCACCATCGTTATGCCGCTTACTATCCCCGGAACACTCAACGGAAGAATTATCTTTCTAAGCACGACCGAATTGGTGGCTCCGAGGTCTTTCGCCGCATTTATAACATCCTTGTCTATCTTTACGACAGCATTGTATATCGGCAGAACCATAAACGGAAAATAATCGTATGCCGTTCCAAAGATAATGGCGGCTTTCGTGTTCATTAGATACACCTTTGAAATACCAAGCATTGTAAGAAATTGGTTTAAAAATCCATTATTTAGTAAAATAAGTCTCCACGCAAGTGTCCTCAACATGAAATTCATCCACATAGGCAGGATAAATATCATAACGATAAAGCTGTTTTTATCCGTCGAATATTTACTCAATATTACTGCAAGCGGAAATGCAAGCAAAAGGCAGACAACCGTCACGATAAGAGACATTTCAAAACTTAACAGAAGCGGTTTTGCATTAACCGGGTCTGCGATGGCTGCAACATATTTAAAAGTAAATCTTCCGTCTGAATTTGTAAATCCGTTGTAGATGATAAGTCCGAGAGGAATCACCGTAAACAGCAGCATCCAGATAACATACGGTCCTGCCAGAAGTTTGGAACCGAGATTTTTTAACTTACCCATAAAATCACTCCTCTCCTACTCCTCAACAAGTACCTTTTCGTCTTCTGACTCAGGCTTGTTCATAATCTGGATATTGAAAGGATCTACCCAGAGTCCGACTTCTTTTCCCGGCTCCGCCATGACTGTACTGTGCACAAGAAATGTATATCCACAGGCATCTATCTCCATCTCATAGTGAACGCCCTTAAATATTGCTGAAATAACCCTGCCGTTTATTATACCTTTGTCCTTTTCAGTGATAACAAGATCCTCAGGTCTTATGACAACATCAACCGGCTTGTTTCTACCGAAGCCCTCATCGACACACTCAAACTTAGTACCGAGAATATTTACGACCCTGTCCTGAACCATCGTCGAAGCTATAATATTACTCTCACCGATAAAATCGGCAACAAATGCATTCTGCGGCTCATTGTAAATATCCTCTGGAGTGCCTATCTGCTGGATATAGCCCTGATTCATTACAACTATAGTATCAGACATTGTAAGAGCTTCCTCCTGGTCATGCGTTACATAAATAAAAGTAATGCCAAGCTCATTTTTAAGCCTGATAAGCTCGTATTGCATATCCTGACGCATCTTAAGGTCGAGTGCCCCAAGCGGCTCATCAAGAAGAAGCACCCTAGGTTCATTTACGATGGCTCTCGCTATCGCAATCCTCTGCTGCTGGCCTCCTGAAAGAGAGTCCGGCATACGCTTCTCAAACCCGTCAAGATTTACAAGTTTCAATGCGTATTTTATCTTGTCCTTTATATAGGACTTTGATTTATTTTTAATCTTAAGTCCAAAAGCGATATTTTCTTCTATATTCATATGCGTAAATAACGCATATTTCTGGAAAACCGTATTTAAGTTACGCTCATTAGGCGGCATATTTGTAATATCTTTTCCATCGAATATTACCTTGCCCCTGTCAGGAGTCTCAAAACCTCCTATTATCCTGAGTGTCGTTGTCTTGCCACATCCACTCGGTCCAAGCAGTGTCAAAAATCTGTTTTCATTCATAAAAAGGTTCATATCATCAAGAATGACCTTATCCCCATAAGATTTTGTAATTCCTACCAAATCGATAAGTTTCTTCGCCATTTATTTCACTCCAGTCTTTCTTCTAATGTCTTGTGCAGATAATGTAAAAATACTGCTGATACAATATTTTGCCGCAAAACAATGGCGGCATCACTTTGCAGCAAGCTGCTCAAAATAATGATTACTTTCAAAATGTTATCAATATATCTGCATAAAATCAATTATATATCATAAAATCAATTTAGAAAATACTTTAAAGGAGAATTATATTGGAATTTTCAAACGAACATCAACGCCGTCTTGCAATGCTCAAAGCGGCACTGCCATATGTTCCTCCACATAACAAAAAAGCCATGGAAATAATACTCCAGGCTGATAATCTCATTTCGCTGGCAACAGAAGTCTCACAAAATGACGACGAGATGACACTGCGTGCAGCCCAGGCAGAAGCCGCTTCCACTCCGGCAGTTTATGAAAAACTGCTTCTAAACATAAAAGACTATTGCACACCTGCCGAGTCAGAGGTAGTCCGTATGCTGTTAAATTTCCTGCACGCCGACGAACTGTTTAAAAACTACAGAGATTTCGCAAAAACACATTCCGCCGTCAAAAGTGAAGAATACAGCGAAAACAGTACACAAAATTTTATGATGGAGTTTCTAATGTCACAGCTTTCACCACAGCAGCGTACAACATTTGAACAGGTATCCAAAGTCATGAACAATAAAAAAGGAGAAGAAAAAGTATATGAATAACTGGAAAAATAACAAATCTTTTATGCAGATGGATCCAAGTAAACAGCATATGGTGGAGCTTCTCGTAAACTCGCTCCACGGCAAAGATCTAAACGAGGCACTGCCAATCCTCGCAAACTGGAAAGACAAACTAAGAACAGAACATATAAGTTTCACTGCTGAGGAAGATAAACTTCTCACTGACATCTTCATTGAAATGCTCCCTCCAAAACAGAAAAGCCAGTATGAATTTCTACGGTCTTTTTTGTAAAAATAATATATACCATATCAACTCAGTTTTATTATGCTAATAATACACTAAGCCATTTTCTGTTGACCCTTGCATCAATTTATAAAAATCTCAATATATTTTTTAAAGCTGAGACTACTTACGGCACAGACATAACCTTTTGCGGCTGCTCTTGCAGCCTCTAAAGGATGTGCCAGTAAATCCCTGACAAGCATAGCCGCCCCTGTCATATCCTCAAGCGAATACATAAAAATGTTTTCACCGTCAACAAATTTCTTTTCAAGGTAAGTACTCTCATCTGTCACGCAGACACAACCGTTACACATAGCAAGTGCTATGCGGTCATGCTGCCCAGCCTTAAACCACGGCAGAACATTCAATGCAATCTTAGTATCAGCGTATAATTCAGAAAGTTGTCTATAATCAACCTCACCACATATATTTATCTTTCCCTTAAATCTACCCTCACTTTTTTCCACATTTCCACACTTTTCTACAAACTTTTCCCATCCATGTCCGAATATATCAACATCGATACCGTTTCTTAACATCTCCATTAACAATTCTTCCCTGATAACCGCTCTTATAAACATATCCGCCAAAAAATTAAGTTCAAGACCATCTGCAAAAGCTGCAGCTGTTTCTCTTAATACTTTTTCATCCTGAAAATCTTCATCTGTTTCGCCTGCTGCTTCCCTGCCTTCAAAAGATATACCTTTTTCCTCCGTTATATCTCCCAATGCAAAAGTGTAAGCCTTTTCTATTGTTTCACACGGGTTTTCCAACAGATAACCAGCCATCTTGTTAAAAATATGCATACTATTTATAAGTTCCTGTGCCGGTTCTTTGTGCATAGTTTGAAAATTTTTAATTTCCACACTATCTCCGCCACTTCGCATGGCAAGTGTGACAATATCCTCCGATGATGTATAAGTTCCGGTAAAAAGAACATCCCTGCTCCTCTCATTGTATGGGACAAAATTTTTCGCCGTATCAGCCGGCAAAGGCATCACGATAACCTCCTTAATATGACTGTAATACTTTCTGATATACTCTGCATGAGTCTCATCAAGACAAACTACTCTCATATTCTTAAGAGGCTGCTTCAAGACACTGTTGTGGTAAAGAGGATGGTCAAGAATAATATGCCACAACTTTACATAGTCGCCGCCGCTGCTGTCATTTTTAATGTCAAATATGTAATTTTCTCTGTCATACTTCACGCTGCCGCCTGCACATTCTGTCCCGGCAACATCATTATCTGCATTATAATTATCATAATAATTTTCAGAAAATATATATGAAAAAACATCCGTGTTAAAATCTATTATATCTGTAACTTCTTTTATTCTTTCATACTTTTGCACAAATCTTTCGGCATCTTCTTTAGAATTTATATCTACTATCTCCGAACTTATTCCGGTCTTTTTAAACTCCTCGTTGATACGCTCCGCAAAGTATGATGTCGAACCGTAACAGACATTTCCTTTTTTTAGTATTATAATGTGTTTTTTCATATGACCTCATCCCCACATTTTTAATAATAAACTCCAATTTAAAATGTTTATGGCAAAAAAATCTTTTGTATAGCTTTTTCCCGTTTATTCACCGCCTTACAATAGCCGTCACAAGTTTCTCAACCTCTATTCCAATGTTTCTTCTAAAACATTTTCTTTTATTTTTAGCCTTGTACCACATTTTTCTTTGAATTTTCGTACTTTGTTATCTCTAATCTTATGCGTTCTTGCCTTACTACATACAATCCGATAATAAAAAGAATATCCTTTCAATTCAGCTTTAGCTGCTTTTTCTCCTGCCTCTAACTGCTCCACAGCTTCGTCAATATTGCCGCCTTTTAATTCTATTAAATATACCTTTTGCCTGCTATCATTAATAAGTATATAATCACAACTTTTTGATTGTTTAATCAATTCTCCGTCAAGTCTATAATGCCTTAAGTCAAATTTTCTCTGTGGATTAATCGCACGATGTTCTCTTTTCTCACGCTTATCCCTTGAAACAACTATAGACTGATTTTTCTCGCATAAAGACCTATCAGAAGTAAAAAGCATATTATTCTCCCCACCTTTCATTATCTTCCAGCAATCCTACCATTTTATCATAATCATTATTTATCTCTTCTGAAGCACCATCTATAATTTCATTGTTAATAGCTTCAAAATCTTCATCCATACAAGATATAATACTTCCTTTTTCTACATAATAAGCTGACACTTTTTCAAATTTCAGCCACTTTAAAGGATTGATAATATTTCCTAATGCGGCTTTGTCAACTTTATTAGAAATCCTATTTGCATATAACATATTATTAATCGTCCCCAAAATATACGGACTATGTGTCGTCAGAATAACTTTATTTCCATCATTTTTTGCCAAAGAAATAAATTCCGTAATCAGTTTCTGTGCATTAGGAAACAAATGTGATTCCGGTTCTTCTATAATGAAAAATGACTTTTTATTGTTAAGCAGATAGTAAAATACTACATTTAAAATCCAAACCGCCTCCTGTTGACCGGAAGACGCAAAATTTATCTTAACATATCTGTCTCCAGCCATTTGCAATCTTTCTTCTCCATCAACATTCCTATATTCTCCATGCAAAATCTGTTTCATCAGAGCAGCACACTGCTGCAAATTTTCCTTATTTATTCTAGTGTCTGTCAATTCAATTTTATCTTTAATCAACTTCTGCACAGAGTCTGAGAAATTCGGTTTTAATTGCATTATTCTTTCAAGATAATTTTGTGTGCAGTAATCCAAACTTCTTTTTTGGTCGTCATTCATTACACTATACATAAACATTAACTGCGAGCTAAATAATGTCATCATACTTCTACCGGCCGGAATATATACAATATTTTCACTGCTGCCAAATAACTCGTCAATCTCTTTCTTTATCAATCCATTATTGCTAATATCTAAGAACATCTTTAAAAGTCTGTCTTGAGCAAAATCATGTTCATCAAGATAAACCGTCAATTTTTCACAAAGATCTATCCATATATAATTATGGGATTTATAATTGCTTTTCAAATGTATTTTTATATATACATCCTCTGTATAATAATAAACCATAGACATATCATCATCCATACACCATGTCGTTCCAAAAGTTTGTAAAAAAACTAATCGGATTTCTTTTATCAGCCGATTTTTCGTAGACAATTTAATGCCATCGTTTTCACTATAAACCTGTTTGCTAAGCTGCATAAATAAAATATTTTTAATATCTTTGAAAAAAAATATACTTTTGGCAATAGTACTTTTTCCCGATGCCTGTGGACCTGTGAACACCATAAAATCATTTATTTTCAAATCACAATGTTTTACCGGTCCTAATTTATCAATAACTATTCTTTCCAATTTTCGACCTCCAACATCTATATTATTACTAAATTTAATACCTCTACTGTTTTATTATATTCACCGCCTTACAATAGCCGTCACAAGTTTCTCAACCTCTCTTGATGGTTCTTTAAGGTCAGGAATACATATAACCGGAATTCCTGCAGCTCTTGCCGCCCTTATTCCATTTTCACTGTCCTCAAGCACAAGAGCTTTCATTGGAGATACATTAAGTCTCTCGCAGGCATAGATAAAAATATCCGGCTCCGGCTTTGATACCTTAACTTTATCCCCACCAATCACAACATCAAAAAAGCCGTCAAGTTCTGCCTGTTTCAAATATTTCTCAACAAGTTCAGTCTTTGTCGATGAAGCAACCCCACATTTAATATTCCCTGCTTTTAACTCCTGTAAAAGCTCTCTTATCTGAGGTTTAACCGAAAGACCGATAGTTTCTGAAATCATTGCCATTCTCTCCTGTGCCTTTCTGCTACACTCCTCAAAAGGATAATCATAACCAAATTTTGACTGCATAAAATCAACAAGCTTTTTTCCACCAAGACCAAGTGTCTCTGTGTAAATTTCCCTCGTCAGTACATAGCCATGTTCTTTCATCGCAACCGCAAGCTGTTCCATAAAAACACGCTCAGTATCAAAAATAAGACCATCCATATCAAAAATAACCGCCTGCTTTGACTTCACACTACGAACAGCCTCCAAAATATCGTTATATTCTCTAACCACTCTTATACTTCCCTTCCTATTCCCAGTTTAATAAACATTTGCGAAACTCCTATAATACATAATTAAATTGTGCAGCTAACACAGCCTATATCCGTTTTCGCAATTCACTATTAAAATTTAATAACTGCTGTTTTCCCTGTATTCTTTTGGTGTACATCCTATCGTATTCAAGAATACCCTGTTAAAATAACTTATATTATTAAATCCTGACAGATTTGCTATCTCACCTATCTTTTTCTCCGTATCCTGCAACAATTTGCAGCTTTGCAATATCCTGTATCTCATAAGATACTGTATCGGAGACAGTTTCATCGTCTGCTTAAAAACCCTGCTGAACTGCCCCTCACTCATAGGAAGTATCGCCGCAAGCTCTCCTAGTGTTATCTCATACGCATAATTTTCTTTTATATAGGAAATAACAGGTTCAAGTCTCTCAGAATAACGGCTCTCTATATCGTTGTCTTTCTGTGCACGAACACCATTTTTATCAAGAATATCCCATATAGCCAAAATACGGCTTCTTATCATAAGCTCAAACGGTTCTAGCTCATGCTCCGGACACTCTCCTATTTCATGCAGATAATTCCTTATATCTTTCTGCCAGCATTTATCTTCATCCTCACTCACGGGCATAAATTCCGGAAATACATACTTATCATTTAATATTGGTCTTATAAATTTCTTAGAAAAAATGCTATGTATATCCTCATTAAGCACATGATATGAAAAATCAATGGCATAAAATGAACATACTCCGCCACAAATATTTTTTGCCGTATGAAGATAATTTGAATTTATAAATACAATATCTCCAGGATTCATAACATATTCCCTGTCCTCAATCGTAAACAGCACTTTCCCCTCAGTCAGAACAAGAAACTCAAATTCCTGATGCCAGTGAACATAAAACATTACATCCGTATCCGCCGGATATTCAAGTTTGTGAAGTCCAACCGGAAACTGAGCCGTACCATGTTTTTCTTTTTCTTCGTATTCCTTTTTTCTGCTCATCTTTCCTCCTCATCTCCAAATGTTTTTATAAAATTCATTATTAAATGTGTAATCATACCACGACAGGCATTATCAAACTTCCACAATAAAGCATCTTTATTTCATTTACCGCATATATCTTTTTATCCACTTTTTCACTTTGCACATATGTCTTTCTCATTCGTGTTTGTTGTGCTTTACCGCATATATGCCGGCTTTATCCACTTTCCTCTAGCTTTTCTGTTCTTAAAAGCATCTTTCTTATTATTGTACCCTGTCACACATACATACTGGTATCTGCTCGCCTTTTTAAGTGAACGATAAACCTTTTTAAGACTTATCCATCTTCGGTTGTGCTTCGGATCACCTGAATCAGCTAGAAATACCCTGTCACGCTTCTTATCATATGCAAAAATAGTAACATAATGTCCGGGCGTGCCTTTCCAAAAACAAGTCGAATCATAACTGCTGACAAGCACAACAGCACATTTTGACTTCGCAATATCCCGCCTAAACGAAGAATATCTCTTCGGCTTTCTCTTAGGTCCGCAATAAATACCTGCCTTTCGCATACCAACCACCATATATTTCCAGTCGATCGCACCTACCCCCCAGTAGCCTGTTTTCTTCTTTGCGAAATTTCGCATATCTACCGGTGATGCCTTATATGTTTCCGAAGTGATAGATGAATAAACATTTGCCATGCAGCAAAGACCACATCCATACGCACCAAACTTTCTTCCGCCAATATATGCATCTCCCCAGTAACCCGACCACGCAAGCTTCTTTTTCCATGCCTTTGGTCCCTGAAAATATGAATAAAGATATCTTGTGTCAACAGTGTTTTTCTTTGCCGGAACTTTTGTCTGCACCGGAGCAGGTGCAGCAGTCTGAACAACCTCCTCCGTAGGCTGTGGGGTCATGGTATCAGCCGGTGCTTCCGTAACACTTGCTTCTTCACTTTTTGAAAAATGTCTCACAAAATCATGTGCCAGACCGGTTTTAAAAGTTGCAAATGCCACAATTGCAATAATACACACCGTTGTGATAATATGCAATCTATATGCTTTTAACGGATTTTTTCTCTTCCACATTCTGAAAGTTTTTTTAATTTTTCTCATCAGCCTTACAATATAAGGCTTTTTTCTTTTCTTATTTGCCATGTTTTTTCCTTTTCTGTTCTTTGTTTTTGTATTTTCCTCTTATACAGTTCTACTTCCCTTTCATTATATCCATACGATTCGATGTTAGAGTCAAAAGGTATTTTGACCCTAACTGATGCTCCGGATTGCTTCATTGCTATCTACTTTTGACCCTAACATCATAGTATAAAACATAATCTCAATTCTTTCCATTAAAATTTAATAAAAAACAAAAAAAAAGAGCAAAACCAGCGTTTTGCCTTAACACCACCACTACATTACGAGCATTTTACTATACAGAAAAAAATGATGAAATCATTCAAAAATAATTTCATCATTTCTCTACCCTTTTTTCTACCCTTTAAATTTTCCCGACTCCCTATTTTCAATCATACCTTTTATCTGATGTCCTACACTTATATGTATGAGAGACTTACCAGCTACATTACCCGATGCAGCAGACATTTATACAACCGTGATAAAACACCATAACCCTTTCCAATACCCTTTTTATCCTTGAAAGATTTAGCTGCCGTTCACACTATAAGTATCATCAACGGCTTCTACCCGTTAATCTTTCAATCTTGTCTCTTTTAATCATCATTAACTTAGTTGCTGCTCACACTTTCACTGTCACCGGCAACTAGACTTTCTCAATGACTTTTTACATTTTTTATTTTACTCATTTTCGCCTAAAACTCAACACTTTTCGCATAATTTGGTCTGAAATACATATATTCTGGTCTGAATTGCAATTTTGTAAAATGAATGAATCTGTGATATAATAATGTTTAGATATACTTGTATTAAATAAAGTAAAATTTTGACTACGATATTGATTTGAGAAATACAGCAATTAGTTTCAGAGCAAAAAACAAATTGCTTTTACGGTATCTATCCCCCAAAAAAGTTGCTCAGGAATGAGGATGATTATGTTTACGGTACTTATTTTAGAAGATGACTATGAACAGCAGAAAGCTGTCAGCAAAATAATAAATGAACACTACAAAGACTGGCAGATTTTTATAGCCGGTACATATAAAGAAGCATGCAACCTTACATCAACAAAATGTTTTGATCTTTTTTTACTTGATATTGAGTTAAAGCATGAAAACGAAAATGATCTGGACTGTGACGGACTTGATTTTGGAAAATATATACGAAGCATCGAGCATTACCTTTACACACCGATAGTTTATATGACAGCACTCCCTGATAGGATATTCTTTGCCCTTCAGGAGATACATTGCAGCTCATATCTGGTAAAACCATTCACCTCATATAAACTCATAGAAACACTTGACTATATAATAGGTTAACATAGAGAAAACAAAAAAGAAAAGATAACTTTAAAAGACAGTAACGGCGTATATCTCCATTTACTGCTTGATGACATAGACTACATTGAATCAACCAGCAAAGAAACTGTCGTTTACACACATGACGCAAATATTAAACTCACAAATATGACAATAAATGAACTGCTTGATATATTTCCAGACAATTTCATACAGTGCCACAGAAAATATATCGTAAACCTGCATCATTTTTATTCATATGATAAATCAACATTCATAATACAGGTTGGAAAACACTCCATTCCACTTGGAAGAAAACACAAAAAGGACATAGAAGAACGACTTCATTTGATTTAAAATTTTTTATTCAAATCCCCCGATGGAATCCATCGGGGGATAGGTCTGTTTCCTCATATGATACTCTGTTGTATATGCAACTTTAGAGACACGCTGCTGATATTTTCTTTATAATCTCTTTTACATAATCCTCTGATTTTGACACTTTCTTTGCTATGTCAGATACTGACATATTGCAATCCGTGTATAAAGTTTCTATCCTGCCTTCTTCTCTGCCTTTCTCAATTCCTTTTTCCATCCCTTTTTCCATCCCTTCTACCATTCCTTTTTCCATCCCTTTTTTCCAGCCTCTGTTCATCGCCTGCTCTTCATTAGCTTTTATCTCTTCCTTAAAAAACTCTCTTAATACATCATTCATAATACCTGTCCCTCCATTCTTTATACTATCAAATAATTCTTGGTTTGACGATACCATTATCCCTAACAATGAATTTATACAATCTTTTTCAAACGGCTCATGCATTTCAAATGCTTTATCTAAAAAATCATCTACAGTACTTCTCTTCAGTCCTCGTTTCAGTGTCTTTAGGAATATATGTTCTTTTTCTCCGACTTCTGCCGTGACTACTACCTGTGTTTTTATAAATCCGTCTTTTTCTATGTAGTATATGCCACTCGTTTTTTCATATACTTTGTAGCTGTTTTCTTTAAACCATCTCAAAAGCTTTTCAGGTTTCCTTTCTCTTACAAGCGTAATCGTGATGCTGTTTATGTCTATATCACCTACATATTTTTCACTGCTTTTGTACAAATATGCGTATGCCATTACTTTGAAATATGTGTCTTCATTTAATGTATCATTTTCAGACTTATACTCCATTATGTTATGTTTCTGAAATATCTGACCTATATCGTTCGCTATTTCAAAGTCGCCTGTTTTTTCCACTACAAGTAAATCTATAAGCAGCGGCTTTCTACTTAGCGGATATTCCCTGTGAAATTCCAGTCTGTCTGCGTACTCTCTAAGCTCCAGTTCCATAGCTGCACAAAATCCCAAATGCCACTGTATATCATTTTCTTTCCCCATAATGTCTCCTTTCCTATATTATACATACCATATAATAAAAATGCAATGTTTCCTCCTACTTTTACAAACATTTGTTTGTTTTTTGTATTTTCATCTTAACACATAAACAAATGTTCGTCAATATGTTTTCTGCATAGGTTTCCCTCTCCCCAAATAAAAAACACCCCAAAATGCTTCAATACATCACATATCCACATTCTGGAGTGTTTTTCAATTATTATAATTCCCTAAGTTAGCAACCCCCATTTCAAATGTGGGATTTAAAGTACTATTCATTAAATTATATAAAGAAATAGTCGTAATTTAATATTAAGCACCGGTACTTGCTAAAGCTGTTGGCATCGGTGTTGCTGTTGCCGTTGGAAATTTAACAGTACCAAATGCAGCAAATTCAGAAGCAAATACTTTGTTCTTTGCATTACCTGCTTTGCGTATAAAGATTTTGTCTCCGTCTTTTAATTTTGTAAGTTTTAATGCTTTAGCCGCAGTTAGTTTCTTTACGCCTTTTACTGTTGAAGCAGGTGTCACAATTTTGTCGCTGACAACACCTACTGTTGATTCTCTGGTTACATAAACTTCATATACACTATCAGTATCCGCACTTGTCAATGTCGCTATACCTGATTTTGTACCGTATTTGAAAGTTACTTTTCCATTTGCCGTTATTTTTTCAAGGTCTGCTGTTTTAAAGTTATCCTTATCAATATCTGCCGCTTCTTCCTCACCATTGGCGGCAAGTTTTACAGATAATTCTTCAATTTTAGGAATCGCAACCTCGGTGATATGTGATGCAGATTTTGACTTTGTAACATCTTTAGTATTTACTTTTGCCGCTGTACGAACATCTATTGTAGCTGCGTCACTTAATTTGAAAGCAGCTATTGGCACAACAACTGTTTTCTTAGTTGAAGCTTTAACAAGTTTGTTTTCAAATTCCTCACCAACTTTGGTTCTATACTCTGCCGTCTTAGGTATTGAAATTGTATTTTTAGCATAATTTACCGAAACTCTTGGACCTGTTGCAAGTTTAGCAATTTTTACTTTTACTGCGTTAGTTGCACACCCGGCAGATATTGGATAACATTTCAAACGATTAACCTTGTCTAATGTAACATCAAGACTTTCAAATGTAGCTATTGAACCATCAAAAGCAATCGCACGAACTTTAAGTGTTGCTCCAAATTTCTGAAATATCGTTAAGTCTGTTTTTTCTACATTATTTTCAGGATTTTGCACATCAATAATTGTTTTTTTATGATATCTATGCCATATGCCATTGTCTGTTGAAAATTCAATATTTGTAAAATTAGTCTTATTTGAAGCATTTGTCAAATTGGTAAGCACAAGCTTAGGATCATCAGGCTCAGTATAATCTATGGATGCCGCCAATCTTGTTGCACGAACACCTAATTGAAATACAAGCGGTTTACTATTTACATCACCTTTTACAGCAATAAACCAATTTGTTGTTACTGACAAACTTGAAATATCTACAACAACCTGCTTCTCTCCTTTAGCATCATAATCATATTCAGCCCGCTTTTGTTCTTTTAAATAGCAGACATTTCCTTTGCCATCATCAAGAGCAATATTATCTTTATGCTTATACACACTAACATACAATTTATTGTCCTTTTCAGCAGTCTCAGTTTCTTTTATGAGAATTTTCTGTGTCGTACCTGACACGGTAACATCCTTTATCGAAACAGATGTCTCCTCCGCTTTCTCTGTTTCAGCCGCTTTTGCACTTCCTGTGCCAAAGCCGGCTGAAACAAATAATGCGAAAGCAGTAATAACGACTCCTAAAAATAATTTTCCTAATTTCATACTCACCATCTCCTTTTATGTCTTTCCGCATCATTTACACAAAACAGTTTCCGGATCATGATACTTTTTATTGCACTGCTTTCAAGAATGAAACCACAACTGCCAAAGCTACTTCTTTAACTGCAATATCTCAAATGATACTATATCATAAAAATCTTCATACTGAGATCTCATAAGTTCGGGTACATACAGCTTCTCAAGATTATCTGCTCCATCCAGCAGCTTATCTGTCGGTGCGATTTCTTTTGAATATATCTTCAATGTCTCTATTCCACTGTCATAAAATGCACTGTCACCTACTGTATTTACACTCTTAGGCACTGTCATCTCCTTTATGGATGTGCAAGACCAAAAAGCTTCTTTTCCTATTGACTGTATTGAGTCCGGCAATTCAATCTTTTCAAGCGAAGTACAGTTTGTAAACATACTTGCACCAATTACCTCAATGCCGTTTTCCAATTTACATTCTTTTAAACCGTCACATCCGAAAAATACACTTTCGCCCATCACTTTTACACCAGCCGGTACTGTAATGCTCTTTAATGCCGTGCAGTCACAAAAAGCTTCTTTTCCTATATCCGTAAGATTTTTTGAAAAACTGACCGTTTCAAGACTTGAACACTCGGCAAACGCACTTGCTCCGATGCTTTTTACACCTTTAGACATATCGACCGTTTTCAATGAAGGGCATGAATAAAAAGCTTCTTTTCCTATCCTTGTTACATTTTTTCCTATTTTTATCTCAGTCATAAACTGATTTGACTCAAATGCAGCTTTCTGGATTTCAGTAACTTTATATTTTTTCTCTTTATATGTGACCTCATCCGGTATTTCAAACTTTTCCAAGTCATTATTATAATAAGTTTTAGCTGACATTAACAGTTTTTTCTCATCAGTAATCTCATAAACCACACCATCGTTTAATACTCCGCCAAGGCTTTCGTCATACTGCCCGTTCATGGCAGAATAGTCGATACCATCTGATGTTGCATCCGCATTATCTTTTGATGTATTTTTCCCTTCTTTTCCGAGAAATATAAAAAACACTACACATATCGCCAAAAACAGTGCTATTATGATAAAATATATTCCTTTGTTTTTTTTATCCATTATATTTATTTCCTCCATGAATTTTAACATAATTCATCGCCATAATCAAACGACTGATAACGCAAAATTATATTTACTTTTACCTTAAATCCCGACATGATTATGCTAAAAAAAGCACTTCAGAATGTTTCGATATATAATCTCCACATTCTGAAGTGTTATATGTAACGATCATCAAAAGTCAAATATCAAATTTCATAATATCCACTCTATAACAATCCTCTTATCATATAAAAACTTTTTTCAAAGCTTTATCTGACTCTGCTGTAAATTAGTCTTAATTGCCACTATTCTGTGAAACAGTGTCACTATTTTTATTTACCTGTAGCAGTTGCTGTCGGTGCTGCTGTCGCTACCGGAAGCTTAACTGTACCAAATGCACCATACTCAGAAGCAAATGTCTTCTTCTTTGCATTACCTGCTACACGGATAAAGATCTTGTCTCCATCTTTGAGTTTTGTAAGCTTTAATGTCTTTCCTGCTGCAAGCTTCTTTGCACCTGATACTGTAGATGCAGGAGCTACATATGCATTTGCATCACCTACAAATCCTACTTTACTGTCTGTTGTTACATAGACATCATATGCATTTTCAGTATCGGCATTTGTCAATGTAGCTGTAGCTTTTCCTGCACCTGTATATTTAAAAGTAACCTTTTCATTTGCAGTAACTTTCTCAAGTTCTGCACTTGCAAAGTTAGTTTTATCAATCGCTGCAGCAGTATCACCTGCTACTTTTGATTCGCATGTAGCAATTTGTGGAACTACTACCTCTGTGATGTTTGATGCTGATTTAGACTTTGTAGCATCTTTAGTATTTGGCTTTGCTGCCGTGCGGACATCAAGTGTAAATGCTTTTGTCTGATTAAATTCAGATAATGGTACAAGGACTGTATTCTTTGATGCATTTGCAACGAGTGTGTTCGCAAAGTCTTCACTTACTGCTGTTCTGTACTGTGCTGTCTTTGGTATAGAAACAGTGTTCTTTGTGTAGTTTACTGTAATCTTAGGACCTGATGCAAGCTTAGCAACTTTTACTTTTAACTCTTTGCTTGCAAATGTACCTGTAGCTGCATATGCTTTTGCAACCTCACCATTTAACTTGATAGCAACTTCTTTACAATTTCCAGTACTATCATTTTTGTCAAGCGCATCGATATCTGTTGAAGCAGCCTGGCGTACTTTAAGTGTTGCACCGAGTTTCTGATACTTAGTAAGATCTGTGCCCGCTGCACTATCTGTTTTAGCTGTATATGTAGTATATTTACTTCCATTTGCTACTGAAAACTCTACATTTTTCACTGGTGTAGCTGAACTCTTTCCTTTAGTAATATCTTTAAGTGAAAGTGCAGGTGCTGCTGGGTCAGTATAGTCGATAGATGCTGCAAGTTTGCTTGGTGTAGCTGCTAACTGTATAGCAACTTCTTTAGTGTTTTTGTCACCTTTTATAACAACATACTGTGTCTTTGTAACTGCTAATGATGATGTATCAATAGTCACACCATTTGTCGTGTCATTATCATACTCAATCCATTTCTTAACTTTGACATCTGTAGGTGTCTTGGCACTGTAAGTACCGATACCTACATATAATTTTGTGTCTGCTGTGTCACTAGCAGCTTCTTTTACTACAATATTCTGATTGCTGTAGTTTATCGCGATTTTTGCGATATCAATGGCTGTAGCGGCAGTAGCACCAGCATCCTCTGCTGAAGCACTCTGGACTCCAAATCCGGCAGATACAGCCAGTGCAGAAGTAACGACTCCTGCTCCTAAAAGTAATTTTCCTAATTTCATAACGAAAACCTCCTTGTTTTTGTTGTTTTTTGGTCCCCACGCATCGTCCTTGGAACAAGGGACATATAATCTTACAATATGTATTTCGACATAAAAAATAAAACATTTAGCTTTTTTTATTTTTTTTCAAAAATACTCCCTACTTTTTTAACGGTCTTTTTTTTGCCGTATTATTCCCTTAATATGGCATTATATTGTTGACTTTTGTTCTATTTTCCTATTAGAATAGAAGCATAAATAACAAACGGAGGATATGCATATGAAGAAGAAAAACACTCTTTTATCTTTGATGATAGCATTGTCTGTCATTATTTCATCTTTATCTTTTCCGGGAAGTACGGTTTTTGCCGCCCGCAAAAAGATAAAACTTAACAAATCGACACTTTCATTATATGTTAAGAAAACTTACACCTTAAAACTCTCAGGTGTAAGTGCCAAAAAGAAATCAAAGATAAAATGGAGCAGTTCCAACAAAAAAATTGCTACTATTAATAAAAAAGGTAAGATTACCGCAAAAAAGAACGGTAAATGTAATATCTACGCAAAATACGGTAAGAAAAAATATAAATGCAAACTTACCGTAAAGAAGAAAAAGTCTGTGAAAGCTACCAAAAAACCAAGCGTAAAAAAGACACCTGCACCTACATCAAAGGCAACTGCAAGCCCTGATACTGACGATGCAGATACAACATCAGTGCCAAAAGTCACAGTAAAGCCTGACACAACACCGACTAAAAAACCATCTGTGACCCAAAAACCGTCTGCGTCAGCTACACCTGTTGTAAACACGCCCGTTCCTATCACGACTAAAAAACCGTTATTTCCATCAACACCTGATACTTCCGCCGCTCCGGGCACATCCGCCGCTCCGGGTACGGCATCTTCACAGCCTTCAACAGATACGAACAAGCCTGATACGCCTGGCACTTCACAGACACCCGGTACAACAAATGCCCCCGTTCCTACGGCAACGGCCTTACCTACCAAAAAACCCGCTGCCACGGCACCTTCAATAATCCAGACAAAAGCTCAGGTGGTCACACCTGTTGTCGATTCGACAGATGATACTGCACTCGATGCATTGGCAGGCAAAGTAACTGCAAAGGTACAGGCATTTTATGGTCATATACTTATCACACTTACAAATACGAGTACAGATTGGATAAACACACTCAATATAAGCAGTACTTTTTACAGTTCAGATGTAAAAAAAGCGTCTGCAGATGAAAAAGACGATTATAATATCCTTACTGACAGCTCTGTACAGTCTGATATAGCACCAAATGAGAAACGATACATAACTGTTGACACTTCAAAACTTGATGACCCATACGATGTTTCTGCTGCCGATACAGATATCACATTATCTGTCACTAATGAAGAATCAGCCCAGGGAAGCTACAAGACCGTCGATTCAAACCTAATAAATGTAAGTATAGGTGATACAGATTTGGAGCATCTTACAATCCCTGTCACAGTAAGTAACAGTTCTGACAATATTACAACGGTATCTTATTTAGTATATTTATACAATGCTGAAGATAAGATTGTTGATACTATTGCAGACTCCGTATCTGTACAGGCTTCAGGAAGTACAACTTCAACATATCAGCTTCCTTATTACACGGATGCGTCACTCAAAAATATTTGCCTTGTAACTGCTGCTAAGCTTTATCCTCTCATAAGTGCATCGACATTTGTTGAGAGAGACTATGAAGAAGAACTGCGTACATATGCCCAAAATGTTTCTGTCAATGCGTCAACAGTTAAATATCTCGGTCATGCTGAATTAAACATTACAAACAACAATGCCATAACACTCAGCACGGTCACCGTAAACTCTACATTCTACAACAGTGACAATGAACAGATTTATACCGATGAGTCCGCACTATTGTCGATAATGCCTAATGAAACGCAGCATCTGGCAGTAAAAATAGACTCCGAACTACTGTCACAGATAGATTTATCTAAAACACAGTTTTATGTAAGTGTACAGGAAGATAATTCTACTTTTTCATACAGCGAGGCTAAATCAGAGGCAAACTATGAAACTTATGACTATTCTATTACCGGAATTTCCATCGACCTTGACCATCTTGATGAATATCTTGATGAATACGGAAACCTCACCGATGAGCCTACTGTTGATGTGACTATTGAAAACAAATCCATCGACAACATTGATGTATCTTTTGAACTGCTGTTTAAGACTGGAACAAAACCTTATGATATTTATGCTGAAAGCGTCACAGCGGCAGCCGGTGAAACTACCATAGTTACCGTGCCTATGCCTTATACTGTAAAAACTACCGTTACTGAAACAAAAGATGAAGTAACAGGCGAAGTAATAGACAGCGAAGAAATAACTTCATATGTACTGGAAGACGGACTTAAATACAGTTTTCAAAATGTCACAGCACACCGTCTGACTGATATATCGATGAATATGGCAAAGAAATAAATTAAATATTCAATAAATACTTTTCAACTTAATATTTAATTCAGAAACACTGAAAAGTGCAGATTAAAAGCTCCTTTGGGTTTGAATTATTTCAACCCCAAAGGAGCTTTTTGTTTTCATTATTTTTCTCTTATTTTATATGCTTTGTAGTTGTGACAGCCTGTTCTCTGATTTACCGGTGGCAGTTTCATATAATCTCCATACAATGACTTCAAATATATATCATATCCACCCGCCGCATCATAAATTCTGTCCTCAAAATTCACTTTTATGGTTTTATCATATATTGATGTTGGAAGTATATCCTTCTCTTTATACTTTGTTATACAAAATGCCTTTTTGCCATCATCAAAACGGTATCTTTCTAACATTTCAAGTATCTCACTTCTGATCTTCTCTCTTGCTTGTATCTCGTCGTTATCATTATATGACAATTTTAAATACGAACTGATAAATTTTGTATTTAATCTTCTAACTTTATTGTAATAGAAACGGATTTCATCTTCACTATCAGGCAGACCCGATAATGCAAAAATATCTATGCTCACTCCGCTAGTCATTAAAAACGGGTATTCCCACCATTTCATAAATGTATCATTGTGTATCATCCTCGCAAAAAAAGTAAAACATTGTTCTTTATTTGTATAAGGAGACAATATAGTATAATGCTCATTGTCTTTGTCAATTATCTCAATAAATTTCAAATAATCTTGATATGGCATTATAACATCTATATCATCATCCCAAGGTATATAACCTTTGTGTCGTATAGCTCCTAATAATGTACCGCCACACAGATAATATCTGAGATTATTTTGTTCACATACTCTTTTTACCTCGTCCAATATCTCTAACTGATATTTTCTGACTTCTTCATGAGACAATGGTATATAATCATCGGCTACTTTAAAATCTTTTAACTGCTGCTCCAAACTATAAAAGTCAACTATCTGATATATATGTTTTCCTTCTTTATATCCCATGTTTTCCAACTGTTCACACATCTGGCTGTAATATTTTGATGCTATCAGTATTACATAGTCATCACAAAATTCTTTCAGTAAATTTTCCGGATTATAAGCTCTTATAAATTCTTTTTTTGCAAATTCATATGCCATACTCTGCATATGCACCGGTAATATTTCATTGATTATATCATTTAATTCATCTACCTTTTTACGATCATTATCTATGTATGCACACACTCTGAATCCTTTTTTCTCCAGATACTCCCTTGCAGCATATGATGATGTATTCAATCCAAATAATACTATTCTTTTATCTTCAAGCTTCTTTTCTTCTATTAACATGTCTATATTCTCTAACATATATCTATTTATATTTTCCATTTCTATCTTCATAGTAAGCCTCTTTCATATCTATTTCAACCATTCATCTTCCCTTGTAGCTAAAAGTGCTTTGAATATCTCTATGTCATCTACTGTCGTCAGCTTTACATTTTTTTCAGAACCGGCAGAGAAATAAACCTTTTCCCCTAATTCCACCATCAATGTACATGAAGCGACCGAATTAGTAATTCCTCTTTTAGCTGCCTCCTCATGTGCCCACAACAATTTTTGCAATTTAAACGCCTGCGGCGTCTGTGTCCTCACAAGACTTGAACGTTCAATCTCCGAAACAGCAGCATCCTCACTTTCTTTTAAAAGCATTGCCTCAGCACATGGTATCACTGCTATAGCAGAACCACGCATATTACATACTCTTATGCAATCTGATATAATCTCAGATGACACCATAGGTCTTATAGCATCATGAATCAAAACCGTATCCTCTTTTTTTATATACTTTTCCAATTCTTTTATACCGTTATATATCGACCGCTGACCATTTAAACCACCGGGTACAATCCACTTCAATTTATCTATATTAAACTGATTTGCATATGCTTGCAATACAGTTTCCCAACCATCGATACAAACAACCAATATAGCATCTATACTTGGATGTTTCTGAAATGCTTCCAATGTATAAATGATAACAGGTTTGTCATTTACATTCAAAAATTGTTTTGGAATATCCTGGTGCATTCTCTGTCCACTTCCACCTGCGATAATCATTGCGACATTCATTTCTTCTCCTCCATCAATATTGTATTTTTTAAATTATTTCTTTTATTTTTTCACAAAGACGCTTTGATGATTCTTCGTCCTGGGATGAAAAAGTTCTCTCCAAAAGCCATTTTCTTCCTTCATAATCGATGTCATTTTCTAAAAGTCTTTCCATTGATTTTTCCAGCTCAGCCTGTGAATATACTTTCGTAACTTTAATATATTCATTAAACGGTACATACTCATCCCTTGTACCACTTGAATATTCCTTATAATCAAAAGGAAATATTATCGTAGGACGGTTTAATAGCGAAAAATCTGAAAAAACAGATGAATAATCTGTTACAAGCATATCTACATCTGCAAGAAAAGTATATGGATCAACATCTGAATCAATATTGTATATATTAGTAAATTCCACCCTTTGAAATTCTTTTTTTGCCTTTGATTTAGGATGCATTTTAGTCATAAATAATATATTTTTTTCTCTAAGAAATATATTAAATTTCTCTAAGTTTACAACATCAAAAAACATTGTTTCCGTATTTCTAAATGTAGGCATATATACTACAATTTTCTCACCTTTATTTTTATGACCGGTTATTATTTGCAGATTTTTCTCTTCTGCTCCTGTAAGAAGTTTGTCTATATTTTCATTCAACATTGCCACATTCCTCGGATATCCTTCTATTATAATATGTTCCTTCGGTACCTGAAATGCTGACGCAAATATATCTCTGTAAGTTGGAGATGTTGCAAGTATATAATGTGACGGCTTTTCATTGCTCATACGCGTGATTGCTGTCGAAATATATTCCATAAAGTTTCTTGGGTGTCTTAAATAATCAAATCTGTTATCAAAATTTGTTGCTTTATTTCCTGCTCCATGCCACAGATTTACTTTTCTTGCACCCCCTGAAAGCCAAAAACATATATCTTTAGAATAGTTGTCAAAAATATAGACTTTTGCTCTTAGACAATAATAAACTCCTTTTATTGAACGAACATAATATGCCTCTTTCCCATTTTCTTTTAAAAATCGCACTATTTCTTTTTTTCTGCTTATCCAAATTGGACGAATTGATTTTTTTTCAAATTCGTCAAGATACAAATAAAAGTATCGTGCATTGTCCGCATACCTCCTCCCAAATGTCGAGCCGAGTACCCATATTTTTCTGCTTCTCGGTGTCAAAAAAGAAATCCAATATACCGGTATCAAAAAAATCTGTAACCAGTATTTTATTCTGTCTGATATTTTATTCATCAATACTTTCCGCCTTATTTATATCTCTTAAATCATCGACTGTTATTCTCATCCCTGAAACCGGATCCGTAAATGCCCTCCAGCCAATTTTTTTTATTTTTTCTCCATTTAAAATCTGACAATCCGATTTGGAATATCCACTTTTCTCCTGTTCTGATGCATTTTCATATATTAATTTTGTCCCTGCTATTTCTGACAGTATCTCTCCCATCTCATATATTCTCATCTGTGAATTATGTGAAGCTATATTGTATGGCTCTCCACTTTTTCCATCAAGCAGTAACATTATAATTGCACTTGCAACATCTGTAACATAACATATAGAACGCTTTTGCAAACCTGCACTTTTTATAATAATATCTTTTCCTGCTGCTGCCAGACGTATAAAATATGACAATACCCTGCTATCTCTTTCTGTCATGGTCGGCCCATATGTGTGACATAGTCTTGCAATCGTAAAATCTACACCGTACTCCGCACTATAACTCCTACAAAACACTTCAGCAGCCCGCTTACTTTCCGGATAACAGGAACGAAGCATATTAAAATCAAGCTCTCCAATATTTTCTTCACAATATCCGTCATCCGCATTAAATCTTCCATACACTTCACCGGTAGAAATATATATAATCCGTGCATCATTTGCCTTTGCCAGCTCTAACATTCTCTCCGTTCCTGTAAGATTAGCCTTCATCACCTCAACCGGCATAACACTAAAAGCTTGGGGATCACCGTATCCGGCTGCATGAACGATAAAATCTATTTTAGGATAATCCATTTTTTCACAAACATCACCCTGTATAAATTTTATCTGTACAATGTTTTTTTCTTCGCTTTCTTTTTTTAAAACATTATTTTTTATCTTATCACCAAAAAGTGCTTCTGCTTTTTTAAGACTTCTTGTCAATATATATATATTAACTTTTTTACCAAATCTATTGCAGCCATAATATATCATATCAGCAACAGCACGACCTACCATACCTGTCGCACCGGTTATCAAAACACTTTTATTATCAAATCTGTTCCACTCTATACTTAGTTTATCTAATATATTTTCAATATTATTTATATATTTTTTCATATTCATCATATTTTGCAGACAATTTATATCCTGTTATTAAATCTGCTCTATATCCTCATTTTTTAATTCTTTTATATAACTTCTCAAATCAGCGACCACATTTGCAAATATCTTTATTATCTCTTTTTCACGATCTGTAAAGTTCATCTTATACTCAGGTATATCAACAACCTTTTCCTTGAATAATACTCCATCTTTCCTTCCCATATAATTTGTTGCTATATAATAATTATCATCACTGTATTTTTTTATAAGTTCTTTTCTACATTCATTAGAAATATATCCTACTTTTGAAAATTTGTGATTTGCCGCATACTCCATGGCATTTCTCGTAACAACATAACACGGTTCGTCAAGATGCTTTTTATATTCTTGATTGAACAGCCATTTCATTTCTATTAATTCCGCATCTATTCTCTCATTTACCATCCCCGGTAATACGATACCTTCCCATGTATCTTTTATTCCAAGAACTTTACAAAAATCGGATGTAATATCTTCTCTTGAACCTTCAAACTGTTCTCTCTCATATACCCTGACTATAATATTTTCTCTTCCTACTATTTCTGCAATCTCATCCAATTTTTCTTTATATCTTATGGATGTATCTTCTAGGAGCATCTGATCTATGTCTCTTATTTCCATTTTTGTCTTGATACATTGATTCCAATAAGACTCTATATATAAATCCTGTCTTCTCAGATAACATACTATTTTAATATTATCATATCTGTTTTTTATACTTCTTATAACTTCTGCTGTTGTCGTAGACGGATCATCCTCCCATATAACTTCATCAGAAAGAATAACATTTGATGATTGCAAATGTTTTAAAAGCATTTGCAATAATTTTTCTTTTTTTTCTTCGCTCCAATTTTTTTTAATCGACCATCTGAGCAGCATACCATTCCGCTGAGTAGATTTATAAGCCCTCTCACCGTACTGGATCTGCCACTCTTTCAGCATATCAGGGACATCCCATCCCTGCTTCTTTAATTCTTCAGAATTTTCTGCCAAAAATTTTTGCAATGCCGTTGTTCCTGTTTTAGGAGTTCCTATGTGAAGTAATAATGTATTTTTCAAGATTTCTTTCCTCCATGAAATATTCATTTTTATATTTTCAACATCCATGCCGAAATATTTTCTAAAATCCTATTAAAATTCCAAGTTCTATTATGTTAATTCAAATAATATTTTAACTTTAGTTCCTGCATTATATTTTAACATCTGTTTAGTTTAAATATCGACATTTTTTTATCATATTTAACTCAACATTATATCTATATTTTCTTTTATTTTTTCTTAGAGCATATTCTTCAAACAGCTCTATGTCTTATTTCGTTGTAATCTTTGATTATTTTATCTTTTTATATGCCGTCACTGAATGCAATACACGGTCTTTTTCATCAGGCGGTGTCATATAATCACCATATGCCAAAGTAAGACATTTATCGTAATCTATCGGCACTTTATATTTTTCTCCCTCAAACATCATTTCAGTTTTTTCTGTTATCTTTTCTTTTTCTATCGTCCAGCGCAGTTCTTTAAATTGTGTATGTATCAGACCCACATAATTACTTTTATCATAATCATATTCAAAACATTTCTTTTTCATTATCTGTGCTCTTGGGTCCTCTATGCCCGAAAGTATATCCCTTGCACAATAATACTCTGTCCACATCTCATTGAGTACAAGATTTTCATCAGTTTTTGCTTTTCTCTCTTTTTCACCGTCCGGATAACCGGCAAACGGAAATACATCTATAAACACTCCTGAAACAATCTGTATAGGAAATTCATTGTGAAATGCAAGTGTGTCCGTATCTATTATGCGTGCAAACTGATGTGTATATGAATCATCGTTTTCCCAGTCTGTAACTCTATATTTTCCGTCTTTTGGATAACTGTTTAGAAACTTTATATAGTCCGGCAAAGGCATAGCAACATCAATATCATCATCCCACGGTATATATCCCTTATGTCTGACTGCACCGAGCAAAGTACCTGCAAGCAGAAAATACTCAAGTCCGTTTTCATCACAGTATTTTTTGAAATTTCGCAGGATATTTAATTGAATTTTTTTCACTTCTTCTATACCTATCGGTTCATATTTAATGAGCATTTCACGGATTTCCGGCTTTTTTAATACATACTCGTCAATTTCTTTTGGCAGACATATTATATTCCCTTCAGGAACTCCTATATCTAAAAGCTGCTTAGTCATTTCTTTTTGATACCGTGATATAATAAAAACAATAATATTATTTTTTTTATCTGATATACTTTCCGGCGAATCAACAATAATTTCAGGCGGCAATGATTCAAACTCTGAACTGTCGCAAAACTGGCAGAAATTATTCACTTTCTTTTCCCATTTATTTTTATTGTTATCAAGAACACAAGATATATTTCTGCCTTTTCTCCATAAATATGTATTTAAAATAGGCACATAATTTGTACTGCCAAACCATACGATTTCTTTTTCTTTTTTATCTTCCACAACATCTTCTATCTTCTGTATTATGTCGTTTAAAAAATTGTAATGTACTATCTTGTCCATCTAAAGTTTTCCTCTCTTTCATCCTACCCTGTCAAGTACTTCTCTTATCATGTCCTCCTCAGACTTGTCACACAGCAGTTCCTCTGCATCGTCACAAAGTTCCATGCGGTTAAGGCTGAAAAAATTTAAAAAGCTGTCCGGTCCGTAAAATCTATCCGGATAGAGTATTATCTTTTTCGCTTTTGCTGAGGCTATAACATCACACAGACCGCTTCTAAGCCCTATCACCGTTCCTGCTGCCTCGACCGTCTCTAACGCATACCTTATATCAAAAAACAACGGCTTTGTGCCTTTTACCGCAGGCTCTCCGTCACCGCCGCTGTTGGTGCATACAGTATAGCCTTTCTGCACCAGAAGTAATGCAAGTTTTTCCCAGAATGTTTCAGGCATTTTTGTCGCCGTCTTTGCATAAGGAAACAATATAACTGTCTTTCCACGCTCTAATTTTTCATTTTCAAACAGTTCGCTTACATATTTAAGACTTGCCTCACTGTCTCTTATCGCCGACGGCAATTCTGGTCTTGCACCCTCGGCCAACCCCAATATCGTGTACCTGTAATGATCCATAAAGTTTACTTCACGGTAGTTTCCTATCTCGCCTATCTTACTGGTGTACGGATGTTTGTGATTCACGACTAGCATTTTCCCATCTGCCATGTCTGTAAAAACACCGTACTGTATAAAGTCTGACAGTTCACTTCTCTCCACTCTAAATAGATTGTCATCAAAGCCAAACAGCCATGCTATTTTTGAGCAGGCTTTGTTTGCAAGCACAAGTGCATAAGATTTTATATTATTTTTTTTGATGTAGTCATGCAGGCAACTCATGCCGACATATGCATCACCCAAAGCGATAAGTGGAAATACAAATATCTTCTCAACATCACCGCGGCTGTCTTTCAAGTTCTCATATACTTTTTTTCCTCGTTTTACTTTATCAACACAGGAGTGAAATTCTTCTTCAGTGAGCGTTGCTACACGATGGCTGATGTAGTCGATAAGCTTTCTTATATGCTCTTTTTCATTGTATCCCATGCCCGCAAGCTGTACTACCATCTCAGGATAATATTTTGATGCGATGAGAATTAACGCATTTTCTTTTTTTGGCTGCAAAAGTTTTTCGGGCAATGAAACTGTTACACCGTTTATCACCATACCGTTTTTTTTTGAATTGTTGTCTATAAGTCCATTTACCGTGATGCCTTTTTCAGTAAGGTATTCCATAATACGCTCTGCCGGCTCATTGCTCCCAAATATCACCACAAAACGATTTTTAAATATACCTTTACTTGCACACTCATCTATTTTCTTGTGCATTTCCATGAGCACATTATATTCCATTTGGACTCCTCCTCTTCATGAATATTTTGTGACGCTCTCCTATACTGACATAGGGATATGCGATAGATTTCCATCAGTGCATCATTCCTTTTAGTCTACAAGGCTGTAGACGATACCTCTCACTACTTCTTCTGCCGTCAGTCCCTTTTTGCCTATAAGTTTCTCTCCCATCCTGCCGGCAGGACACTTTAGCGATGCTATGACAATATTAGGTGCAAACTCATACAACTGATAAAACTGTATCAGCATTTCTATCTGTTCCTGTGACAAAAATACGACATCCGCAATATTTTTATAAAGCCCTGTGTTTTCTGATACCCACTCGTCCTGTGTGAGGAGCAGAGCATGGCTTATACCTCTCTTTTTTAAAAATTCACCAAGATATTTTATAACGGGTCCGTTGTATTTTTCGCCATTGTGCGGCATGAGTATCACATATACTGTATTGTCTATGTGGTATTTGTCAACCAGCTTAAGCCAGAGTTCTCTTCCCTGCTTTGCTTTCATAATCCGTTCTTCAAATCCGATGCCCATATTCCTCTCCTTTTCCTGTATGTAAGATTTGTATGATTAAATTTTACAGTTATTACACAACATATAATTAGTTTCACAATCACCTAAAACTTATATTTATTACAGAGTTTCATCAATCTCAAACTCATCCTCCATAAACCTATCACGCTGTGTATTGACTGCCAAAGCAGTCCTTAAGCCTGACGGTTTACAGTCGTTTACAAGTATTCTCTCACCGTAGCCTGCACCATAGACTATCATATCATAACGCACATTATATTTTGCGAGAAAATTTTCTGTCAGTTCCTTTTCTTTTTCTGTCCTCGATGTTAGAAATACTATCATATCCTGCTTGGGTATCTGCCTAAGATATTCTAAGGCTCCGTCAAGCCAACTGTCCTCACCGTCGAGTTTGTAGCCGTTGTGCTTTACGAGTGTTCCGTCAAGGTCGAATATCCAGGTCTTTCCAAGAGGAGATACTTTGTGTTTTTTATTCATTTTTGAGCACCTCTCCTATATGTCCTCCCGGATGGTTTCTCTTGAAATCACCAAGCTCAAGACCCAGCCTGTTTGCTATCATCATCGCAAGTCCCTGTAAGACGATAAGATTCATTGTCGTTGAGTTGTTCGGCATAATATTCCACATATCGCCCTCGTGCATAAGGTCGATGACGAGGTGGTCTGGTATCTCTTTTGTGAGCGTACTCTCTTTTACAAATGTCAGAAGCCACATCTTGACATTCCTCTCCTTTAAAAGATTTGTCAGATAAATTGACTCTGCCGTTTCTCCGCTCTTTGTCAGTATTATCACCATATCTCCGTCTTTTACGATTCCCATATCTCCATGTACCGCTGAGTTTGTATGCAGGAAGTAGGCATCAAGTCCGAGTGAAATCATCGAACCTACAAATTTATCACAGATAGGAACATTTTTTCCAAGTCCGGAAACTATTATCTTGTGACCTAATTTTATAGTCTCAACTGCCATATTTACCATTTTTTCAAATACATCCATGTCAATAGAATGTATTGAGTGTTCTATCTCTTTTAGCTGTCTTTCAAAATATGTTGTCATTATACTCTCCATTCCTGCACTTTTTTGTGCATATCAAATCTGTACTTTGCACAAATTTAGCTTTAAAAAAATTTTGCGTATATGGATTCTTCACATTATTTCTTCCAGATAATAAATACCATTATAAAATGCTCCGCATATAGAATCGTAATCTTCCCATGCGTATGTCGTGAGTGACAGCCATATGATGGCATGAATAAGTTTTAACTGTTCTTTAGTCACATCATCCTTAACCATTTCAAAGAATGTGTCCTCCATGTCTTTCCAGTTGTTTGAAGCTATATCAAGATTGACGCTGTCCCCGCCAATGTCCAGTCTGAAATCTTTTAAATTAAATCTGTCGTAATCACCGACTAAAGAATAATATAATTTTGCCCAGTCGTATGCGGTATCCCCATACATTTCCGTGTAACCGAAATATCCTCTAGGGTCTATGACTACTGGTGTCATGTCCTCTCTAAGCATCATATTGGAGAATGTGCAGTCTCCGTGTAAAAGCACAAACTTATCACAGGTAAGTTCTGATATTTTCTGCTCCAGCTCGTCCTGATAAAAATAGACATTACGGCACTCTCTTCCGTTTACCGTTATCGTCTTTTGGTCGGCAAACGGTATCATATCCCTTATTTTTGCAAGGCGGTCAAATGTCTTTGTCATATATGCCTGCTGCATACTGAAATAGTCGGTCGGTATGCTACCTAATGAATGTAAGCGTTTTAACATGACAACTATCTTTTCAAGTATCTGCTTTTTGTCCTCAAATTTAAGGTCATCATATTCATATATGTTTTTTCCGTTTATCTTTTCCATAATAAACGGCTCATAACTGTAAATCTCAGGCATATCGGTAAATCCGAGCGGTTTTACAAATTTGTACCAGCCTTTTTCTCTTACGGCAAGGCTTCTTCCCTGCTCGTCGATGCCCTCTTTTACCAGTCTGCCGTTTTCTACCGTCATCCTGTTGAACGGGCGGCATTTCTGTCTTTCCAGTTTGTTGTACTCGGCGATAAGCCCGTACTCTTTTGTGCGGTAAAGTCCCACCTCAGACATTTTCATGCCTATCTGCTGAAGCCAGCGCACAAACTCTCCCTCCTGTGGCACATCCGCTATCTCTGATTTGTCTTTGAACACGAAAAGTCCAGCAACTCCATATTCTTTTGATCGTTCTTCCTCAAACAGAGCATTTTCGTATTTCCAGCGGCACTCAAAGTCTTTTGACAGACCTACAAAGTTTTCATCATCCTCAGGTATCTCAAATGACTCAGGCAATATAAGATCCGACCAGATAAGCATAAAACGCTCTTTTGGCGGAAGAAGTCCGAGTGCATCCTGTATGCCTGCACAAGTTCCTTTTTTTCCTCTTGCATCTACCAGCAGATATTTTACATCCGCAAATACTTTTAAATATTTTTTTAATACTTCATATTTATAATCCCCTATTATGATAAACCGTTTATCCGGATATTTTCTAAACAGATGAAAAAGCATCGGAAGATTGTTTATCGGAACAAGTGCTTTCGGTTTGTTTACCGTCAGATGTTCCATTCTCGTTCCTTTTCCTCCAGCCTGCACAATTATATAATCTGTATTCATATCATAGTCCCCCTGTGTTTTCTGAAATTATTTTATTAGTTTTGAAGATTTCTGCAGTCCTTATGAAAAGACTTTGTCTCTTAAAATACCATCTTTCTTTTTTGTTTCTTCCTCTTATAAAGCCGCATCCTTTTATTTCCTGGAACTAAAAAAGATAACCAACAGACCGGCAGCAACAATAGCTGCCTCCAATATTTCAGCCTTTCAGTTATCTTGTTTATCATTATTATTTCCTCCATGAAATATCAGTTTTTGTCACGGCATCCGTGCCTTTTTAATAAATTTCTCTATTTAAAATATCGACATTTTTTTTATTATGTTTAATCTAACAGACAAACTACAGATTTACCATTTCATTCCAAATCAGATATTCTCTAAAGTTCCACTTAGCCAATCAACACTTTCTTTTCCAAAAAGGCAAAGCTTATCTTCCTCATATTCACTCCTATCTTATATCTGATAATTTTCCTTTATTTTACAGTGTTTCTAACGCATCCTCCAACAAAGGTGTTGTAAATTCAACCGCTCTTATGACTGATTCAAATGCAGCCTTTGACAACTCATATGCTCTGATAGTGTCCTCCTGTTCATCACCTGACAAGCTATTAACCTCCATAATTCCGTCGATATTCATCTCAATAAAATCGTCCAACAAACTATATACAAGCTGCTTTGGGAAAAATTCGTTTAGCTTTTTTATTTTCTTTACAGCTTTTTTTTCCTTTGCCATATCTCTCTTTTTATGTTTTAACGATTTTATTACTGACTCTGTGGTCTTTATGCCTTCTTCAGCTTTTTTCTTCATTTCAAACAATTCAATTTTCATATGCTTCATATCATTTTTAAATATGGCATACTTTTCATCGTCAAATGTCGGCTTAAGACTATCCAGTATTGCTTTAAAATCAAAATTTCCCGTACAATATTCATCTATAGCCTCATTCAGTGTCATTATACGGCTTCCCTCTATCTTTGCACCGCCCTCAGTTGCATCTATAACATCCATCTCTCCGTGAAGTTCTGCTATCATCGTCTTAAACCAATACAGAAATGTCCTCCAGTCCTCTCTGGTCCTTACCTGACCACCGTATATATCCTCTGTATATATCTCTTTTCCAACAAACTTTTTTACTTCCCCTCTTCCTGCATGAGACTGTTTCCCCATATATGCAAGATCCTGTCCCACAAATATAACACGCTTAGATTTCAGATGTTTTGCAATATTAAATGCATCTGTTGCAACAGACCCTCCTTGTACCCAATTAGGATATTTTAATCCATACTTTGAATATATCTTACTCATAAATCCGGATGTTATTATCCATATCTTTCTGCCTGTATTCTGCTCCAGAAACTCATTTCTTGATGTTACTCCTACAAACATCGGCGATGTATGACATCTTTCATCTTCTAAATGGCTGAGTCTCTTTTTAACATCTATGCTTACTATTATGTCATAATGTATATCATGCTTTAACAGTGTTTTTACCGCTGTATCTGTTGCAATTATAAACGCTTTTCCCTCAGCTTTTTTTAATTCTTCTACATTTTTACTGAGTGAAGGACCAGCAGCAACTATTATAACCGGTACATCTTCCGGAACTTTTCCTATAAGTTCGGTTATATAATTGCTGTTCCTTACAAATTTTAGATTTTTTAAAGTATTATCTATACCTTTGCGATACACATCATCTAAGCCATAAGCAACAAGCATATCAAAAGAATATTTCTCCTGTATGGCTCTCTCAAACTCTTTTGCCTTATCATAATACAGTTTCTCCATCTCAGGATAAAAACAAATTATCTGGTTTGGAATCATTATTGAATTTATTACTTTATGCAGACAGAAATAGAAGTTTTCATCATTTATCCTATCTATATACAACTCAACCCTGTCTGATGAGATTATCCCTGTCATATCAAAATTATTGAGGCAGAAAATAAAAAGTGAAACATCCGGCTCCATGATAATCAAAATCGCATCGTCCTTCATTTTATTCATTATTGCATTTGCAAATGCACCATTTGCAAGACCGAACATCAAAACAGAAACATCTATGTTGTCAAATTTGTACTGTTTTACCCATCTCTCCGCTTCTTTTTTTGGACTATACAAACTGTTTAATCTTATCGTTTTGCCGGCTTCATTTATCTGAACTGCTTTGTCACCGTCTCTAGTGTCAATCACCTCAAATTTTTCCGGATTATATTTTTCTTTTTCTAACACTTCCTTTACTCTATCATATAAATCCGGTCTGTTTTCTTTTATACAATCTATGTTTTTTTCCAAATATCCCATAACATGTCACTCCGTATTCATTGTCTTTATTACCACTTACGCAATATCGTCTTTCTCTCCATAGGGTCGAGTTTGCTTATCTTAGGATCATCATAATACGAATCATTGCGTATATGTGTTGTAGATATTTCCTCAAATATAGCACCATTTCTTGATGTAAATGCGTGTTTCTGTCCTCTAAGCACGGTCTGTACATCTCCTGCCTTAAGTTCTTTTTCTTCTCCATCGAGAACTATCTCAAGATCACCGTATAAAAGCTGGAATGTTTCTTCTTTTATCTTGTGCATATGCATCGGATGTTTCTGTCCTGGAAGTACAACGAGAAGCTTTTTGCAATATTCTCTGTTTATGACACTCACAATAATGGCACCTGTCTGTCTGAAGTTTTTCATTCCATAATGATGTGAAAGCTCTATTTCTATGTCATCACCAAGTACGATGCCGGCTTCATAGAGCATACCTTTTGCATCATGTATAACACTTCTTGCAAGCTTTGCAGGTGTGATATGTCTGGTCTCGAAAAGTGCTTCATTTGCTGCATAATCCCTTGATGCTTCTATACCGTCATAAAATTCTCCACTGTTCATCTGCTTTTCCTGACAAGGCATCGCAAAGAATACATCCTCACGACCTATGGTGTCGCCTGTTTTTACATCATGCTTTACATATACTCCACGCATAAGCGAATTTAGTGAGTCTATCTCTGCCTGGCTCACATATTTGTCATTTTCTTTTTTTGTAGTACAGATAGTCTTTGCTTTTAGAACGGCTTCAACCCACTTGTCTGCCTGTGCAGGTGTCATGGAATATGCATTTATTGAATATTGTTCTGTCGGAAGTGCCACATGTCTTTCAAGTATCTTTGCTCCTTTTGCAACGGCAAGCATTGCAACTGTATTATCATCAGGATTCTCATGACCTGAGTAGCCTATTGTAATATCTCTGTATCTCTTGTTCATACGGTCAATAAAGTCAAGCTGCAAGTGGTCGTCAGGTGCCGGATATTCTGCGATACAATGTAAAAATGCAAAATCACATTTTCTGTGTGAGAAGAAATTGTAAAGTTTATCTATATCTGATAATGTCTTTCCACCTGTTGATATGATAAGAGGCTTTCTGGCTGCTGCCGCCTTTTCAAGCAACGGCCAGTCCAGTGAACTGCAGCTTGCTATTTTTATTATGTCTATCCCCTGATTCACACACCAGTCTACACCATCCTCATCAAACGGTGTACTCATTGCTATCATGCCCTCTTCTTTTATGGCATCCACAAGTTCGGTAAACTGGTCATATGTAAGCCTTGTGCTCATAAATCTAGGCACATGGGGTACATCCGTCCTGTTTACATAATCAGGATGGATAAAATTGTCAAGATTTCTATACTGTAATTTCACAGCCGCATTTATATTGTATTTTCTGGCTATCTTTCCCATTTCATGAATAATGTCTTTTCCATGCTCCACATCTCCCTGATGACTGTTTGCCATCTCAAAAATAAATAAGTCATTAAATAATTTGCTCATTTTGTTATCCTCCGTTCCCATTTTCATTAATTGTCTATATTTTATATCGGTTTTATTGGCTGATGCCTATAGTTTTTCTAAGTCGGCTTTCAGTTTCTCTGCTGCCTTTAGAAAATCCTCTTCCGTATCTATGTCATAATTTTCATCCATCTGATAACCTGCTATAACATCACCTGTCATTGAATTTTTCTCTGTAACAACTGTTGTCCTGAATACATCTATACACGCATTCTGATAATATACCTTTGGCAGCTGCTGTCTTGGCATATTGTAACATTCAGGTATATCTTTCATTATCGGCGACAGTATGTTTTTTTCGTCCATAAACCACATCTTATATGGTATCTCTTTTGCCGGAGCTATACACCTTACCGAATCAGCTTCAGGATGTTCTTTTAAATATTGTATCATATTTTCAATATCCTGAATTTTCCTTATCGGATATGTCGGTCTTAACTGAACGACTATATCAGGCATATATTTTTCATTTTCTTTAAGATATGATAATGCGTGTCTGAATACATCTAAGTCAAGTGCCGTATCCGTGGCATATTCCGCCGGTCGTATAAACGGCACTTCTGCTCCATATTTTTTTGCTATCTCAGCATATTTCTCACTGTCCGTACTTACGATAACTCTGTTAATCCCCGGTGCTTTCAGTGCGTGCTCTATTGAATATGCTATCATAGGCTTTCCGTTTATTAGCCTTATATTTTTGTCTACGACACTTTTTGAACCGCTTCTTGCCGGTATGACCGCCAGCACCTCACATTCTTTCATATCTTCCCTCCATAACTTTGTATTTTCTATATATACAAATGCATACATTCCATCACTAAACATTTATATATTAGTAAAATATACACTCTGTTAATTTTAGTCTGCTTATTTTTTACAAACTTATTTATAATCATCTATGTCTTTTAAATCTACTTCCCTCATACCGTGTATTCTTGCACCATGTGAGGCATTTATCAGCTCAATATCTTTCTCTGCAGCTATTCTTTTCTCTATCCATTTCCTGTATATGTCAAGACTTTTATTTGTATATGCCTTTCCACCTCCGACCGCTTCTACCTGTTTAAGTTTTGACCTGTCCGAGATTTTTCCTCCAATACCCCCTGCATGAGTCCTCTCATCTGTATATCCCATGTCAAGACCGATACATATAAGTCTTTTACACTTAAACCTTAGTGCCATATCTATTGCAAAGGCAGCAACAGACCCACCTGTTTCAAACAATGTAGCACCATTCTGTCCGGCTTTTTCTTCTGCCTGCTCAAAACCTTTCTGATATGCAATATATCTCTTTGAAACATACTCTGCTGCCACCTTTGCCGAAGCCGTTGATATATATATAAGAGGTATCCCGCTTTTTTCAACCCCACGTATCTGCCATCTGGTCTTATCTTTTGCATCCGTCATTATGATATAGTCAGGAATAATCCCTTTTTCAATAACTTTTCTGACAATTTTTCCAACACACAATATTACCGTGTTTTTTCTGTCATGCTGCTTAGTGATTTTATTTAGATTTTCCGTCTCATTATCAAGCGACGGACCTGCGGCTATAAGAATCACATCTTTTCCGCTTATGTCATTTTTTACCGCATCGACATTTTCATCTTTTAACTGTGTATTCTTAGTAAAATTTTCTACTAATTTATCCCTAAAATAATCCATTGAAAAGAACGAGACACTGTACTGTTCAAGCAATTCCCTTAAGTTTTTGTCATCAATAACTTTTATTGACGGCATCCACATTTTACATTCCAGCTTCTTATTTTCTTCTTTTTCAATGATTTTTTTAATCCATCCCGCATATGAAACAGTGTCATTGCAATATATTAAATGTATATTTTCATTTAGCACTATATCTGATACATCTCTATAATATACCGCAGCCCGTATCTGTTCAATGTCATTTTCCAAAATATATATAGTTTTTTCAGGATACATCACACTTATCTCCTGAACATGATAACCCATGCCAAAGCCAAAAATAACACATACCTGTGCATCATCGTTTAACTTTTCGGCATAAAGCAATGCTTCTCTCCACGGATCTCCAAATGAACATATATTTGTCTTTTCATTCTCAGATAACTCTACTGACAACGAAATACCACCAATTCTGTTCCAGCCAACCTCATACTGCCTGTTTTTGTTTTGTATATTTTCATCAATAATCTTTTCATATAAAAAACTGGTTCTATTATTTATCAGTTTAAGGTTTTTTTCACTGTAGAAACATACATCTATATCATAATTGTTTAATATATATTCTTTTATGCCATATATATTTTTTGATATATCGGTTGTACTTATATCCTGACATTCAAGTATCTGCCTAATATTTTCTTCCAACAGACTGTCTTTTTTTTCTACTGCTCTTTCGAGCATTTTATTAAGATAACCTGATACTTCCGCAGTCAGTCGCTCAATTTTTTTATCAAAAGTATCTGATTCTTTATTTCTCTTATAATACATAATCTCTGATTCTGCTCTTATTATATTATCAATATATAAAATAATGTCCTGCATAAAATTTTTCTCCAATTATATATTAATCTAATTCTCCGGATTGTTTCTTTGCTATCTGTTTTTAACCCCCGCACCATATTATTGGTGAAGCAAAAGGTAAATTTTCCTTACATCTGTTCTAATGTCTGCTCCAATACCGGCATCAGTTCATCAACAGCTTTTTGTAATGCCACAAACAATATTTTTACACTTATCATATTTTCTGTAATCTGTTCAAGTTCACTGTCATAATTTTTTGCCGCTGCTTCTATCCTGTCTGCTATATCTGCTGAAATATACTCGTCGAGCAGTGTATATACTTTCTGCTCTTTTATGATTCCCTGTAATTTTTTTATTTCTCTCTGCTCTTTTTCTATCTTATTCAGGTTTATCTGTTTTTCTTTAAGCATAAGCATTATGCGGTCTGCCATTGCCTCACCTTCGCCGCCTGCCTTGGCTATTGTCTGAAATTCTTCTTTCAGATGTGCTGTTTCTTCACAGACTTTAGTGTACTTTTCTCTATCAAATGTAACCGGAGTATTTTCTAAGATACTGTTAAAGTTAAACTCACATTTACAATAACAGTCTATCGCATCTGAAAGACTCATTATCTTAGTCCCTGCTATTTTTGCTCCGCCCTCTGTTGCATCTATTACTTCTGTTTCCCCATTTAACTGTAATATCTCATTTTCAAACCATCTGAGATAATTAAGCCAGTCGGCTCTTGTCTGAACTTTTTTGCCATCTACATCTTCAATATAGACAGGTGTCTTTTTATTTACTGAAAGAACCTTTCTTTTTATGCCTCCGGCATGAGTCATATCACCGTCATAAGCTAAATCCTGACCTATCAATATTATCGTTTTTAATCTCAGTGTTTTGGCAAGCCAGAATGCCGCTGTTGCAACAGAACCGCCACTGTTGTATTCAGGGAAATTATACCCAAATCTGTCATATAAAGTTTCAAGATAACCGGATCCTGTTATCCATATTTTTCTTGCATGGTTTTCATCTAATATCTCACTTCTTGCATCAGGAATCGTAAACATCGGATAATCCAGACATTCTTCACTTTTTAAATGTTCCACCCGTTTTCTTCCGTCTACGGTTACTATCGCATCAAATCTTATACCATGTGCCAGAAGATATTTCACTGATGTATCAGTTGCAAGAATAAAAGCTTTTTTTTCTGCTTTTTTTAATATGTCTACATTTTTGTCCAATGATGGTCCTGCCGCTGCTATTATCACAGGAACATCTTCTTTTATCTTACCGATAAACTCGCTTATATAATTGCTGTTCTTTATATGTTTGAGATTTTGTATTGCATTTATTGTAAATTTTTTTGCAAATTTCAAAGATGTTTTTTTATTGGCAGTCAATGCTTTCTCAAGCTGTTCTAATATAAATTGATATTTTATGTATTCTTCTCTATAAAGTCTGTCATATGAAGGATGACAGCACACTAACTGTGTAGACAACATTGCCCAATTTATCTTTCCTGACAACTCCTTATAAAACTCTTTGTCATTTATTCCATTTATGTATAATGCCACTCTGTTATCAGATAATATATCTCTCATGTCAAAACTTTCCAAACAAAACAAAAACAGTTCTATGTCAGGTTCAAAAAAAAGTATGTACGCTGAAACATTCAACTGTTTTTTTATGGCATTAAAGAATACTCCGTTTCCCATTCCAAACATTATAAACGAAGTAATCTCTGATATATTCTTATATTTATCAGCCCACTTTTCGGCTTCCCTTGACGAATTATATACACTGTTTAACCGTACATCTTTTTCTCCGGCACACACCTCAACTGTCTGACTCTTATCACGACCTGTCACCAGCTTGAACTTTCTATAAACTTCTTTTATATCTCTGTTCTGATAGATATATTCATTTAGTTTTTCATATATATATTCATCTTTATTTTTAAGTTTTTCAAGATTTGTTTTCAAGTATTCCATTTATTTCCTCCGAAATACCACATCCGGCTTTTAGATTCTATTCCATATTTTCTATTAGTCCGCTAATATACTCTACAAAATCATACTGTAATATATCAGCCATAAGTACCTTGTCATCAGACTGTAATGCACCCATCGCATCATTTAAGATATTGCATATCTTTTTTTCATCCATCTCAAATCCCGGATTTTCTGCTTTATATGCAGCAAGATTGTCTATTGCACTTGTCATATCTTCAAGTGTAACTACAAATTTCCCAAGTGCATCTTTATCGTTCTGCTGGTAAAACAGATCTACTACCTCCTGTACTTTATCAATAGTGTTTTGAATCTGTTCTTTTCTATCAGTCATAATATTCCTCCATCTTTATTATTCAAAAAAAAGGAGCCGGCTTTATGCCAGCTCCTTTCAGAATGTCTATATATATGATACATTCTGTCTGGTCTCTTACGCATATAAATATGCCTTGCAAAATATCCTTTAATTACTGGAGTAATGAAAGAACACCCTGTGTAGCCTGATTTGCATGAGAAAGCATTGACTGACCAGCCTGCTGAAGAATACTCATGCTTGAGTAAGATACCATCTCTGATGCGATGTTTACATCACGGATCTTGCTCTCTGATGACTGGAGATTCTCAGCCATGTTATCAGCATTTGCAATAGTATGATCAAGTCTGTTAGAAATAGCACCGAGGTTAGATCTAGATGTTGATACCTTAGTAATAGCTGCATCAATAACTGAAAGCTGGTTTCCAATTGCAGAACCCATCTTTGCTTTTACTTTAGTAGCTACATTATCAACTTTAAGTGCTTTTGCACTCATAGCTGAAATACTGAACTTGATAGTCTGTTTATCATTAGCACCAACCTGAATCTGTTTCTGTTTAAATTGACCATTAAGAAGGGTCATCTTATTGAACTGTGTCTGAGAAGCAATACGTGTAATCTCTGACTGAAGCTGTGCCATCTCTGTAGAAATCTTTGCACGGTCTTCTGATAAATATGTATCGTTCTTAGCCTGAACAACAAGCTCTCTCATTCTCTGAAGTACTGAATGAATTTCGTTCATAGCACCTTCTGCTGTCTGGATAAGTGACTGACCATCCTGAGCATTTGTTGAAGCCTGCTTAAGACCTCTGATCTGACCACGCATCTTCTCTGAAATAGAAAGTCCTGCTGCATCATCTGATGCACGGTTGATTCTATAACCTGAAGAAAGCTTCTCTGTGCTTCTTGAAAGATTTGTGTTTGTAATGCCTAACTGTCTGTTAGCATTTAACGCTGTCATATTATGCTGTACTATCATAATGTTTTCCTCCTTGAATTTACAATAGCATCCATGCCATTGATGTAATGATTAATATTTTCTGCTTTTCTATCTGTCCGCACACATATAGTTAAAAGCTCTTATAAGTATTAACTTACTCAATATATATATCGGTTGATTGCCATTTCACTTTAGTGCTTTTTTTTAATTTTTTGTTTATATATGTTTTTGACACATTTGTATGATAAAATTATTTTTTCTTATCCAGAAAATGTGACTGCCATTCTCTGTGCTGGTTTGACATATTTTGATAATACGATGTTGCAACTCTGTTTGACTGTTTAAAACTGCTTATCTCATGTCTTTTATTTCTTATAAATGTATTAAACTTTGTCTTATTCTGCTGTTCAAGACTCTCCAGCTTTATACCTGTATCTGTAATGCTCCTGATAAGATTCTGCATCTGCAGTATGTCCTGTTTATACTCCTGTTTGTTTTCAGCAAGGAAACTTCCTACCTTTTTATAGACAGAATCAAATCCATTGTCAAGTTCCTGCATCTTTTTGATAAGTTTGTCTTTTTCCTCGAAAGCACGGTCAAATCCGTCAACATCAACTTTTTCTGTGTCTTTTTCGCTTAATATCTCATTCTGTTTTTTTGTCAGAGAAAATAACTCCTGCAGGACATCCAGCTTTTTCCTAAGAGAATCCGAAAGTATATTTACATAAACTCTAATATCGTCCATACATTCTCCTTTTTACTTTGCTTTCCCTTCTTTATTTAAACGAACTACCTCTCTCCATGTATCACGCATGGTATTTATGTGAGTAAGCGTATCTTTGATTATGTCTACATCTTTTTTCATATTGCCCTCTACAAGTCTTCTGTAGATATAATCATACACTTTTTCAAATTCACCCGCTACAGGATACTTAAAATCAAGTCCCATTCTAAGTTCCATTATGCAGTCCTGAGCCTTTTTAAGATTTTTATTTATTTCTTCATAATTGTCCGGTTCTTTTTCCATAAGTTCTATGCTTGTATCAGTAAATCTGACTGCTGCATCATAAAGCATACTCGTAAGTCTTGCCGGAGATGCCGTTTTTATCGCATTCATCTTATAAGCCTGGGCTGCATTTCTTTTATTTGGTATCATATTTTTTCCCCATTTCCTGTAGTTTTTCTTTCTTCAACTGTAGCGACGGACACTTTCCGTATCCGCCGCTACATATAATTTTATATCCTTTTTTTAGAAAAATCAATCAAATTTTCATCAGCTTCCAAGATAACTTGACAATGTATTTTGCTGACTCTGAAGTTTTGCAAGTGCAGTTTCCATCGCACTAAACTGTGAATAATATTTTTCTTCCATATCACTGAGTTTTGATTCCCAGTTTGAGATTTCTTTCTTGTAATCTGAAAGCTGCGATGCCATCTCCTTATCATTGTAGAATGTAAGTGCACTGCTCATTGTACTCGTGGACATCTTTTTATTTAAGCTGTCATAAAGATTTGATGCAAGCCCTGATAATACTTCTTTTACTGTATCCGGATCTTCCTCAAGCATCTGCATAAGTGTATTTGTTGAATCTGCAAACTCATCATCATCTTCATCACCTTTTATATGAAGCAGTCCACCCTCATTATAATTTTTTGATGAAGTAGAAATTCCGAGATTTGCAAGTGAATATGTCTTTCCGTTTGATGCTTTATAACTTCCCATCATATCGGTTTTCATAACCGAAATAAGACTACTAAGGGTACTGTCTCTGCGAAGAAGTGAATCTTTAATCTTTGTGTTCCACTTATCTACTTCATCATCAGACATAGCCTCTTTCTGTTCATCAGTAAGTACCTCATAGCTGCTTGCTGATGCTGCATCATAATATGTATTCATTGTCTTAAGAATACTGTTGTATTCTGTAATGAACTCTTTGATAGTATCGTAAACTGCTGATGTATCATTGCTGACTGTTACATTGACTGATTCACCTGCTGCTGTCGTTCCAAGAAGATTGAGTGTTACTCCTGCTACTTCAATGCTTGTATTATTGCTTGTAAGTGTTGCTCCATTGTAAACGATTTCTGTGTCTGCAGCCTTTGACAGAACCATATTACTAGCTAAATCACCTTCTTTATAGCTTGTTGCACCGTCAAAATTTGAAAGTCCAAGCTTTAATAATCCTGAACCATTATCCGAAGTAATACCTGATTTTATAGCTGTATTAAATTTCCCTACTGCTGACTCTATTGCATTTTCGGCATTTTCTTTTCTTGTTTCAGTCTTTTCAAAAGTATATTTTGATATACTTGCCGGATCTTCAACACCTGAATCATCATTTACCGCTAATCCGGCTTTTCTTACTTCCTCTGCTGTAATACCTTTAGTGACTGCTTCTGATATTTTAGTTTTATATTCGTCAGTTTTAAGTTTTTCTTCAATGTCTGACTGTTTCTTCTTTTCTATTGCATCTGCGATTGCCTTTGTTCTGTCATCACCTGAAAGTGTCAAATCTGACTCGTATTTTTTCTTAATCTTCTCTTTCTCTTCATCAGATATATCATATGTTTTATTAAGTGATGCCCGGTAAAACTCTGTTGCCTTGTTTTTTGCATCTGCATCCGCTGAACTGACGGCAAGCGATTTTAATGTCTCCTTATCATCATCTGATATCTGTGTGCCTGATGCTATTGCTCCATATACGATTGAATTATACTTAGTTTTCTGCGATGATGTAAGATTTGCTAACCCTACTGCATCATTCAGCTCAGTAATTGCTGTGCCGCCTTCTGAAGAATATGTATTAGCCGATAATGAAAATGAATTTTCTTCTCCACTGTCTTTTGAACTAAGGAAAAATCTCTGCTGCTTCTCATCAAATGTAGCATTTAATCCTGCGTTGCTGCAAAAATTCACAAAATCTTTTATAGTTGTGCTGTCATTTACTTCTAAAGCTGATGATTTGTCTCCCACTTTTAATTTAAGTACAGTACCTAATGACATACCAAGGTCACTGAGCTTTGTAGATGATGTTGCTGTTTTGGCTGTTTTTCCATCTGTATCTTTATAATCCAGTTTTCCACTTGTCACATACTGTGCAGATGCTATTTTATTTATTGCGACCTTATATGACCCTGCTGCCGCTTTTGTTGATGCCGTTGCCGTAAGCTTTGTAGAGTCACTCACTGACGCTTTTTTTGTTGAATAATTTGAGCTGTATTTCATCTTTGAAAGCGAGTCTTTATAAAATCCATAGATTTTGGTATTAAGACCTTTCCAAATCTCCTGCTTCCACTCAAGCTTCTGCTTTTTATTTTCAACTTTTGTCTGTTTTGTACGCTGTGCTGACATTAACTGATTTACTATAGACTCTGTATCAAGTCCGGATGTAAGTCCTGTCATTCTTATTGGCATAATAATCCTCCTATTCTAAGCAGGTACACCAAACAATTACCTGATAATTGTACCTGTTATCTCTTTTCATCTACTATGATACCTGCAATCTCCCATATCTTTTTGATTGCTTCAAGCGTTTCCTCAGGCGGAACTTCACGGATAACTTTATCTGTATCCTTGTCTATAATCTTTATAGATATACGCTGCGTCTCTTCATCTATATGATATTTCAACTGAGTATTAGACATCTTTATCTTTGAGTTAGTCTCAGATATAGTGCTGTCTATCGTACTCTTAGCTACCTTTCGGTTTTCATTTGCCTGATTTTGCACTTCGCTCTGATTGTTTGAACCACTATTGCTTTCACTTGCTGTCTCTGCTGCTTTCTGTGTATCACTGACAACTTTAACAGAATTTCCTGAAGTATCTGATACAGGCGGTACATAAGATGATGCTGCTCCTGAGTTTGCTGCTCCTACTGACTTTATTGATTCTATTTCCATAATAGTGTCACCTCCGTGTGATTTTCATATTTATGTGCTGCTTATCCGAAATTGCAAAAAATCCATTTATATTACATTCCCGAATTTTTATGATTATCCCCGTACAATAAAAATTAAATCTTTGATATAATTACTGATTACTAATTTTTTTGTACCGATACCATTGACATATACTGTAACATTTTTTGTTTCTTTTTGTCTTTTCAATCTGGTCTAATCTGATTTGCCATAAATGCAAAAAAACTTACAGCAAATATGAGTTTTTTGCTCTGCTTATTAAACCCAAATCAAAAATGTCATAAACTTCTTTATCCTTTATATCGGCAATTCCCCGCCTTATTTTAGGCTTTGCCGGAAAATAACTTATTTAATACTTCTACATCTATTTCACCCTCTGATGCTTTTTTATTTTCATCCTGTATCTGCATATAAATTTCCTTCCTATATATAGGTACGGATTTTGGTGCATTTATTCCTATCTTCACCTGGTCGCCTTTTATTTCAAGCAATGTTATCTCTATGTCGCTGCCTATCATTATCGACTGGTTTATTTTTCTTGCTAATGCTAACATACTACCCTCCATTCCTATTCTTTACTAATATCTTCTATAATCTTATGCTTTATCTTATAGTCACCTTTTTCAAGTATTACCTGGATAGCTTTTCCATTTGCTGCATTTACTATAACCGGTGCTTTCATGTTTACAGATGCATCTTTTACATTCTTTGGTATAGTGGCAAACACAAGAAGAACTATATCTTCATCTTTAAGTTCACCCAGTGGTTCAAGAAGTGCATCTTCAACTACAGGATTATAGTCTTTTATGACATTTAGCGGATTTACAACCGGAAAAGCGAGCGACTTTTCCGTCACACACTGAAGCCATGAGAAAAACGGCTTTTTCTCTGCTTCGCTGTCGTATAAAAGAGTGAAGTCCTTATATTCCTCAAATCCCATAATTCCATTTTCAAAGTGAATTATCTTATCATTATCTATTTCTATCTCACCGAAATATTTTGTATCTATTTTCATACAAACCTCCGTTCTGAATTTAATGTGCTCTCGGAATCTTCTGAACGAAGAATTTCGAGATGGATTTTTGATATACAATGAC
>ENA-OUQW01000039-OUQW01000039.1-human-gut-metagenome-genome-assembly--contig:-NODE-39-length-152262-cov-25.801533_pt1 | contig 152262 bp, 136 predicted proteins | sample MGYA00248464_ERZ548849 | MGnify/ENA primary metagenome ERZ548849 (study PRJEB26491, sample SAMN04978193) | human gut metagenome | host: Homo sapiens | study: EMG produced TPA metagenomics assembly... | reverse complement strand
AATGCATGTAGCTGACTGATACTAATAGGTCGAGGGCTTGACCAAGACGGCTTATAGAGGTTGTTGGAAATGTTAAGATGTTTCAGAAAAGTTTTTAGTATGTGGTTTTGAAGGAACATAAAGAGAGATAATCTTTAGATAATACCTATCGTAGAATAAATTCCTCGGTAGGTATTTTTTTTATATAACAGCAAAAATCGGTCGAAAAGATAGAGAATCCCACAGCTGTCATCCGTGAATCTCTACCCAAACAACGGAAATGTGCAAAAAAGGTAGAGAATTCCAAGCTCGCGGCCTAGAAATCTCTACCCAAATGGTGAATAACACCTTATCTACTCAATTTTTTATTTTGCAAAATCGTTAAGGATAAGACCTTTATTTCTGTCAAGCACCATTCCGATACTCCATTCATTTACAAATAAGAGGAGAGGACGGTCTTTAAGGTCTTTTATCTTCTTCATATCAGAAGTTCCGACAATCCTGTCAAGATCAATTTCTGTAGGATTTCCAATCCATCTGATATATTCATAAGGCAGAGTTTCAAGCCTTATTTCAACATTGTATTCCGATTCCAGACGATATTTTAGAACATCAAACTGGAGAACACCTACTACACCGACAATAATTTCTTCCATGCCAGTGTTATATTCCTGAAAAATCTGGATAGCACCTTCCTGTGCAATCTGGTTAATTCCCTTGATAAACTGTTTACGCTTCATGGTATCAATCTGACGGACTCTGGCAAAATGCTCAGGAGCAAAAGTCGGAATACCTTCAAAAGCAAATTTTTTATTGGAAAGTTCTAAGGTATCGCCGATTGAGAAAATACCTGGGTCAAATACACCGATAATGTCGCCTGCATAAGCTTCTTCGATTATCTTACGCTCATCAGCCATTAACTGCTGTGGCTGGGAAAGCTTAACCTTACGTCCACCCTGCACATGATTAACTTCCATTCCGGATTCAAATTTTCCGGAGCAGATTCTCATAAATGCAATTCTGTCACGGTGGGCTTTGTTCATATTTGCCTGTATTTTAAATACAAATGCTGAAAAATCTTCAGTAAATGGATCAATAATCCCTTCGTTGGAATTACGAGGCAAAGGAGATGAGGTCATCTTAAGGAAATGCTTTAAGAAAGTCTCAACACCGAAGTTAGTTAAGGCAGAACCGAAAAATACGGGAGTAAGTGTACCGGCACTGACTTCATCCATATTAAATTCAGCACTTGCACCATCTAAAAGCTCAACATCTTCTATTAATTTATCCTTGAAATGGGTACCGATTTCCCCAATAAGCTCATCGGAATCAATGTGGAGGTCACGCTCGGCAACTTCCTTTTGTCCGTTCATTGCGGCTGTAAATGTAGACACTATTTTGGTGTTTCTGTCATATACACCTTTAAATTCTTTACCTGAACCGATAGGCCAGTTAATAGGACATGTTTTGATGCCGAGAATACTTTCTATCTCATCACAGAGTTCAAAAGGGTCATTGGCATCCCTGTCCATTTTATTAATAAAGGTAAAAATAGGGATATGACGCATTACACAGACCTTGAAAAGTTTGATTGTCTGCTTTTCAACACCTTTGGAACCATCTATAACCATTACCGCCGAATCGGCAGCCATGAGTGTACGGTAGGTATCCTCTGAGAAGTCTTCATGACCCGGCGTATCAAGTATGTTAATACAATAATTATCATAGTTAAACTGTAATACTGAAGAGGTAACGGAAATACCACGTTCCTTTTCAATTTCCATCCAATCCGAAACAGCATGCTTTGCTGTTTTTTTTCCTTTAACGGAACCTGCAAGATTAATGGCACCGCCATATAAAAGAAACTTTTCGGTTAATGTGGTTTTACCTGCATCCGGATGGGATATTATAGCGAATGTACGTCGCCTTTTAATTTCTTCATTTAAATTAGCCAATGTAATTTCCTCGTTTTCATAGATATGACTGAATTGCTCCATTGTTGCACAATCTCTGCAATTCCCGAATACTTCGGATTATAACATATAAGAAAGGGGAATTTCAATAGTGACGGGGGAGAGTAACGATTATTCCTCAATGAATACAACTATGTCAGAAATAGTACAATTAAGAATATTGCATATTTTTTCTGCGGTCAGCATTGTAATATTCTGGTTATGCTTTAAGTTGTGGAGAGTACGGTTATCTATACCATGTTGTAAAAGGTAGTATGTTGAAATATGATTTTTATTTATAAAGTCAAAAAGTGGTTTGTAACTTAACATACTTCATCTCCTACTAAACGTAATAAAACAATGGTATTCCATATATTTAAGTATATGTAATTTTTGGTAATTTAATATTGTGAAAGTATTCACTACAATATTAGCGTGATAAATTGTGAAAGATACAATTAAAGGCAGAATATCGAGGCTTAACAGTAAACAGAAGAACAGGATTGCATTTTGAATTAAATACGGATATTCCATTTTCAGGCAATATGTGGTATTGTCTACATGGAAGATTCGTATTTTTTTTTGACTATTGAAGTGGAATTAGGTAGGATATGCAAATTATGAAGACGATATTAGTAGTTGATGATGACAGCAGGATGTTAAAGCTTTTAAATATGTATCTGGCACCGGTTTATAAGGTATGTTCCGCAAAAGGCGGGAGCATAGCAATTGAATTTTTGAAAAATCATAAACCTGACCTGATTATTCTTGATTATAAGATGCCGGGATTAGACGGACCGGCAACTTTTGATATAATAAAAGGTATGGATGGATGCGATAAAATACCCGTGATATTCCTTACGGGAGTTACGAACAAACACCTTATTAAAGAGTGTATGGACAAGAAACCGGCAGGGTATCTTGTCAAACCTGTGGCAAGGGAAGAACTTCTTGCAAAAGCCGGTGAGATTTTAGAAAAATTTATTGACTAATTTTTTTTATATGATTATAATTAACGCATATAGATAAAACGTTGATGAGACGAGTAGCATAATATGAAGTGTCAGAGAGAAGCCGGGTGGTGTGAGGCTTTACGGATGTTATGTGAAGACTACCTCGGAGTGGCACCAATCCTGCCCGGTGATTCCGTTATAATCATAAGAGATGCCTGTGTTAAGGCGAACCTTGGGTGGAACCGCGATAATTATTGCCCCTTGCATTTAGCAAGGGGTTTTTTTGTATAACACAGGCACAAAAAGCGCATTATACATATTAGTATCTAAGGAGGCAATTTTTATGAGCAAAATCAAAGAAGGAACCAAAAAAGTAGCAGAGCTTATCGAAGCAGAACAGACAAGAACCAACAAAGAGTTAATCATTGCAGCCGCAGTATGTACTTTTGTCGGAATAATAATCGGATTTTTTATTGGAAAAACAACCACCAGCAAAAATACTGTAAAGAAATACAATCAGTGTTTTTCATATGATTTTGGTGATGAAGAAGAGAAAGAAGAGGCATAGAAATGATAGTAACATTAAAAGATGGCTCTAAGAAAGAGTACAGTGAAGCAATGTCGGTAATCGATATTGCGAAAGATATTAGTGAAGGACTTGCGAGAAACGCCTGTGCAGGAGAAATTGACGGTAAAGTCGTTGATTTAAGAACAGTTGTTTCAGAAGATTGCAACCTTAATATTCTTACATTTAATGATGAAGCAGGTAAAAAGGCATACTGGCATACAACCTCCCATGTACTTGCAGAGGCGGTTAAGAGACTTTACCCTGATGCAAAGCTTACAATCGGACCATCCATTGACGAAGGCTTTTATTATGATTTTGACTGCCCTGCATTTGACAGAGCAGCCCTTGATAACCTTGAAGCAGAGATGAAGAAGATTATAAAAGAAGGAGCATCCCTTGAAAGATTTGAACTTCCAAGAGAAGAAGCAATTAAGTTCATGGAAGACAGAGGAGAACCATATAAGGTTGAACTTATTAATGATCTTCCGGAAGATGCCGTGATATCATTCTACCGTCAGGGCGACTTTGTTGACCTTTGTGCGGGACCACATCTTATGAGTACCAAAGCAATTAAAGCAGTGAAACTGACAGCTTCATCTGCAGCATATTGGAGAGGCAACAGCAACAATAAGGTACTTACAAGAATTTATGGTATTTCGTTTACCAAAAATGATGACCTTAAAGCATACCTTGAGCACCTTGAAGATATTAAGAGACGTGACCACAATAAACTGGGACGTGAGATGGAACTTTTTACAACAGTAGATGTTATCGGTCAGGGACTTCCTCTTATAATGCCTAAGGGTGAAAGAATCATCCGTACACTTCAAAGATGGATTGAAGACGAAGAAGATTCAAGAGGATATGTAAGAACTAAGACACCTCTTATGGCAAAGAGTGATTTATACAAAATATCAGGACATTGGGATCATTACAAAGACGGAATGTTTGTACTGGGTGATGAGGAAAAAGACAAAGAAGTTTTTGCTTTAAGACCTATGACATGCCCATTCCAGTATTATGTATATAAGGCAAGCCAGAAGAGCTACAGAGATCTTCCTTTAAGATATGGTGAGACATCCACACTTTTCAGAAATGAAGATTCAGGTGAGATGCACGGACTTACAAGAGTACGTCAGTTCACTATTTCAGAAGGACATCTTATTGTAAGACCTGACCAGATGGTTAAGGAATTTAAGGATTGTATCGCACTTGCACAGTATTGTTTAAGAACACTTGGAGTTGAGGAAGATGTAACATATCACCTTTCAAGATGGGATCCTGCGAACCCTGGCAATAAGTACATTGGCAAGCCTGAAGTATGGGAAGATACAGAACAGCACATCAGGAATGTTCTTAATGAACTTAAAATTCCGTTTGTTGAAGATATCGGTGAAGCTGCGTTCTATGGTCCTAAGGTGGATATTAATGCCAAGAATGTATATGGCAAAGAAGATACAATGATAACAATCCAGTGGGATGCTCTCCTTGCCGAACAATTTGATATGTATTATATAGATGAAAAGGGCGATAAAGTAAGACCTTACATCATTCACAGGACAAGTATGGGATGCTATGAAAGAACACTTGCATGGCTTATTGAAAAATATGCCGGAATGTTCCCAACATGGCTTTGTCCTGAACAGGTAAGAGTGCTTCCTATATCTGATAAGTATGCAGATTATGCAGATTCTGTTGCCGCAAAGATTCGTGAACACAAGATATATGTAGAGGCAGATCACAGAGCTGAAAAGCTTGGTTATAAGATTCGTGATGCAAGACTTGCAAGAGTTCCATATATTCTTGTAGTTGGAGAAAAAGAGCAGGAAACAGGAGCAGTTTCCGTTAGAAGCAGATTTTTAGGAGACGAAGGACAGAAGCCGCTGGAACAGTTTATTAACGATATTTGTGAAGAAATCCGTACAAAGGCAATTCGTAAAATCGAAGTAACTGAATAAAATTATATACAATATAACACTTGAAATTTTTGTCTGAATATGAGATTATAAGACTAATTGTGGAGTTGTATTATGGCAGATACTAAAGTGCTCCGCAAAGTGATTTTTTACAATTCGAAAGGAGTTACATAATGATTTACACACAGGAAATCAAGAATATGTGCCCAGTAGCACAGGGCGTTCATCATGGCGCTGCACCTTGTCCTACAGAAGGTAACTGGGTTCAGTACAAGGAAATCAAAGACATTTCAGGCTTTACACATGGTATTGGCTGGTGTGCACCACAGCAGGGAGCCTGCAAGCTTTCTCTTAACGTAAAGAACGGAGTTATCCAGGAAGCTTTAGTTGAGACAATCGGATGCTCAGGTATGACACATTCAGCAGCTATGGCAGCAGAGATTCTTCCGGGCCTTACTGTTCTTGAAGCAATGAACACTGACTTGGTATGTGACGCAATTAATACAGCAATGAGAGAACTTGCTCTTCAGATTATCTACGGAAGAACACAGTCAGCATTCTCAGAAGACGGTCTTGCAATCGGTGCAGGTCTTGAAGATTTAGGAAAGGGACTTCGTTCACAGGTTGGTACAATGTACGGAACACTTGAGAAAGGTCCTCGTTACCTTGAAATGGCAGAAGGTTATGTAACTGGAATTGCTCTTGATGCTAATGATGAAATCATCGGTTATCAGTTCGTTTCACTTGGTAAGTTCACAGATTTCGTTAAGAAGGGTGATGAACCAAACGTAGCTTGGGAAAAAGCAAAGGGTCAGTATGGCCGTGTTGATGATGCAGTTAAGATCATTGACCCAAGACAGGAATAGGAGGTAACGACAGATGGCATTATTTGAATCATATGAAAGAAGAATTAACCAGATTAACGCAGCTTTAAACAGCTATGGAATTTCTTCTATTGAAGAAGCAGAGAAGATTACAAAGGATGCTGGACTTGATGTGTATAACCAGATCAAGAAGATTCAGCCAATTTGTTTTGAAAATGCATGTTGGGCTTACATCGTAGGTGCAGCAATCGCAATTAAGAAAGGCTGCAGAAAAGCCGCTGACGCAGCAGCAGCAATCGGAGAAGGACTTCAGTCATTCTGTATTCCTGGTTCAGTTGCAGATACACGTAAAGTAGGTCTTGGACATGGTAACCTTGGTAAGATGTTACTTGAAGAAGAGACAGAATGTTTCGCATTCTTAGCAGGTCATGAGTCATTCGCAGCCGCTGAAGGTGCTATCGGTATTGCTGAAAAGGCTAACAAAGTACGTCAGAAACCTTTAAGAGTTATTCTTAACGGACTTGGCAAAGACGCAGCTAAGATTATTTCAAGAATTAACGGATTTACATTTGTAGAGACAGAGTACGATCCATACACAAATACAGTTAAAGAAGTAGAAAGAATCGCATATTCAGACGGACTCCGTTCCAAAGTAAACTGCTACGGCGCTAACTCAGTTCCGGAAGGCGTTGCAATCATGTGGAAAGAGAATGTTGACGTATCTATCACAGGTAACTCAACTAACCCTACAAGATTCCAGCATCCTGTTGCAGGTACTTACAAGAAGGAAAGACTTGAAGCAGGCAAGAAATACTTCTCAGTAGCTTCAGGCGGTGGAACAGGTAGAACACTTCATCCTGATAATATGGCAGCAGGTCCTGCTTCATACGGTATGACAGATACACTCGGACGTATGCATTCAGATGCACAGTTCGCAGGTTCATCATCAGTTCCTGCCCATGTAGAAATGATGGGTCTTATTGGTGCTGGTAACAACCCAATGGTTGGTATGACAGTTGCAGTTGCCGTTTCTATCGAAGAAGCAGCACAGGCCGGTAAATTCTAATTTAAATTATAAGAAACACCTGTTTACAGGTTTTGTGGGTCTTACCATAATAAATAATTTTATTATGGTAAGACTTTTTTTTATGTCTTATCAATTTCTCAATAAGGGAATATTATAAATATATAGGTAAAAAGGGGATTATTATGAGCAGGGTTTTATTATCAGGTGATAATCAGATAACATGGTCTTTTGGTAAACATGGGGGCTGGTCAAAGGGTATAGATATTGTAAGATTTGAGAACAGATTGGAAAAAATAACGGTTCATACTGCTGGAAAAGTTATTAAGGTTGTTAATTACCTTGACGGAACCAATAAAATACTGGATAAAGAAGGAATGGGATACGGTAATTACGTTATGGTGCTTCACAAGGGCAATCTTGTCACGTTGTACGGACATCTTGAACATGTCACAGTTAATGAGGGACAGGAAATAAATCAGGGAACTGTTATAGGATATATGGGCAACACAGGAATAAGTTACGGTGCACATCTTCATTTTGAGATAAGAAAATACAACAGGTCATTGGAAAATATAAATCTTCATAATAAAGACTATTTTGGATTCATTGATCCTGAACCATACCTTAATACCGGTCTTCCTATAGGGGAGGAAAAGTATGAGAGGGTACAGATAGGTTCTTTTTTATCGGAGAATAATGCGAAACGTCTTGTGGAACATATGCGAAAATCAGGATATCAGGCAATAGTAAAAAAATATGGAATGCATTACAGAGTGCAGGTAGGCGCATACACCATCCATATTAATGCTGTCATAATGATGGAAAAGATGAAAGCACTTGGATATAAAGACGCATATATAACCACTTATTAAAAAAATGCTTGCATTATACGGTTTTAGGGATAAAATATAATTTAGAAAAAAGGAAATGGTGATAGTTATGTATGAAAATTTAAAGGACCTGGCAATTATACTTGCCGCAGCAGAGCTTTTTGGATTGGTAGCACGTAAACTTAAACTTCCCCAGGTTGTGGGACAGATACTTGCAGGATTGCTTGTAGGACCGATACTTGGATGGGCCAGCAATACATCATATATTCAGATATTTGCTGAAGTGGGAGTTGTACTTCTTATGTTCTCGGCAGGACTTGAGACTAATTTAAAGACACTTGTAAAAACAGGCCCTGTAGCTGTATTTATGGCATTTATGGGTGTACTTATGCCTCTGATTTTTGGTACAATTATAGGATATTTCTGGTATGGAGTTGAAGCAATCGGGACAGCCAAGTTTTTCCAGGCAGTATTTATCGGTGTAATAATGACGGCAACATCAGTAAGTATTACGGTGCAGACACTTAAGGAGCTGGGAAAAGTTGATACAGAGCTCGGAACTACAATTGTCAGTGCGGCAATTGTGGATGATGTAATCGGAATTATGGTGCTTTCAATAGTACTTGGAGCAGCGGGTGGTTCAGATGAACCAATAGGAATGGTTATTCTTAAAACAGTATTATTCTTTGTAGCATCAGGTTGCTTTGGCTTCCTTCTTTACAAACTGTTTTCATGGATTGATAAAAGATGGCCACATAGAAGAAGAATTGTCATTTTAAGTATAGTATTCTGTTTTGCACTTTCTTATGTTGCGGAAAAAGTATTTGGCGTTGCCGAAATCACAGGTGCTTTTATAGCAGGTGTTATCCTTTGTAATATTGAAGATTCTGAGTATGTTGACAGGCGTGTCAATATCGGTTCGTATATGTTTTTCGGTCCGTTGTTTTTTGCGAGCATAGGACTTAAGACAGATTTATCGAGTATGACTTTTGGTCTTCTTGCTTTCAGCGGCTTATTTATTGTAGCTGCAATCGCAGGTAAGATAGTGGGTTGCGGTTTTGCGGCAAAAGTTACAAAACACACATGGAAAGAGTCATTAATTGCAGGAGTCGGTATGATGACAAGAGGAGAAGTTGCACTTGTTGTCACACAGAAGGGACTTGATTCAGGACTTGTTAAACCGGAATATTTTGCACCTGTAATTTTACTTATTATAGTATCTTCGGTGATAACTCCGATTTTGTTGAAGCTGCTCTTTTCAGACAAAAAGCAAAAAGTAGAGGTGTCATAACAGGTGCTTAACAAGGAATTTGAAATAGCCGGTGATAAAGAACTTGCAGATACAAAAGAATGGTTTTTCAGGGAAAATGTACGGCTTGCAGAAGAAAAAGAACGTATATTTGAGGAAAGACGTAAACTTGAGCATGAATTCAGAATAAAACATGATACGTTGGATAAAAAAATATCCATTGCGAAATTGAAGATAGTGCAGCTTGATGAAGCTACTAAACTTGTTGAAAAGAAATTGGCGGCGCTTGAAGAAGAATATGTACATCTTGCCATTGAAAAAAATAAGCTGGCAGAAGAACGAAGTACTTTTGAAACAATCAGAAAAAACAAGAGAACTTCAACGGTCACATACAGCGGTATGGATATTCTTTTTAAAGGAGTGAGAAGCGAGACCGCATTAAAGAAGCGTTATAGGGAACTGATGAAAATATTTCATCCTGATAATCAGGACGGCGACGATTCAGTAATTCATGCAATTAATATAGAATATGACAGGCTGAAAAAAGTATATGGTTAATCTAAACTGATTGACAAGAATATTAATTGTGCTAAAATATAACAGATGGGCGGTTGCCTAATATTATGTATGAGGTAGAACAATAATGAGACAGATGGTTTTATCCTTATTAGTTAATAATGAAGCGGGTGTAACAAGCAGGATTTCAGGTTTGTTTACCAGAAGAGGATACAATATTGACAGCATTACAGCAGGTGTGACAGGCGATAAGAATATATCAAGAATCACAGTTGTTGTTGAAGGCGATGAGAATGTGCATGAGCAGGTTATCAAGCAGCTTTCAAAGCTTGAGGATGTTATTGACATCAAGGAACTTAAGCGTGAGGATTCGGTATGCAGGGAACTTATTCTTGTCAGAGTTGCCGTTAACGAGATTCAGCGTCCGGAAATTGTATCTGTTGCAGATATTTTCAGAGCTAAGGTAATTGATGTGTCTATGGATTCTATGGTGCTTGAACTGACAGGTGATAAGTCCAAGATAGATGCGTTCCTTGAACTTTTAGTAGGATATCAGATTCTTGAGATTGCAAGAACCGGTCTTACAGGCCTTAGAAGAGGCAATAAGAGAAATCAGTAATATGGTTTTAGCTGGGATACCCCAGATGAAATACTTAACTTAAGTTATAACAGGAGGAATTTATTAAAATGTCAGAAGCAAAGATTTTTTATCAGGAAGACTGTAACTTATCAGCATTAGATGGTAAGACAATTGCAGTTATCGGCTATGGCAGCCAGGGACATGCTCACGCATTGAATGCGAAGGAATCAGGATGTAACGTTATTATCGGTCTTTACAAAGGCAGTAAGTCATGGGCAAAGGCTGAGAAGCAGGGCTTTGAAGTATATACAGCAGCAGAAGCTGCAAAGAGAGCAGACATCATCATGATTCTTATTAATGATGAATTACAGGCAGATATGTACAAGAAAGATATCGAGCCTAACCTTGAACCGGGCAATATGCTCATGTTCGCTCATGGTTTCAATATCCACTTTGGATGTATTAAGCCACCGGCAGACGTTGATGTTACTATGATAGCTCCTAAGGGACCTGGACATACAGTACGTTCAGAATACCTTGCAGGTAAGGGTGTTCCTTGTTTAGTAGCTGTTGAACAGAACGCAACAGGTAAGGCACTTGATATTGCATTAGCTTACGCTTTAGCAATCGGCGGAGCAAGAGCAGGTGTTCTTGAGACAACATTCAGAACAGAAACAGAAACAGACCTTTTTGGTGAGCAGGCAGTTCTTTGCGGTGGTGTTTGTGCATTAATGCAGGCAGGTTTTGAAACACTTTGCGAAGCAGGATATGATCCAAGAAATGCTTACTTTGAATGTATCCATGAAATGAAGCTTATCGTTGACTTAATTTACCAGTCAGGTTTTGCAGGAATGAGATATTCAATTTCCAATACTGCTGAATACGGCGATTATGTAACAGGTCCTAAGATCGTTACAGAAGATACTAAGAAGGCTATGAAGAAGATTCTTTCAGATATCCAGGACGGAACATTTGCTAAGGAATTCTTATTAGATATGTCTCCAGCAGGACGTCAGGTTCACTTCAAGGCTATGAGAAAGCTTGCTGCTGAACATCCATCAGAGAAGGTTGGCGAAGAAGTTCGTAAACTTTACAGCTGGAATAACGAAGAAGATAAGTTAGTTAATAACTAATTCTTGGAAATATAATAAAAGACTGACACAGGCAGTTCCCTGATTAGGGAGCTGTCTTTTTTTGTGATTTTTAAAAAATATTCGTGTTATATAATGTAAAAAAAATAACAAAAACACATTGATTTTTACATGAATATCTGCCATACTATACTTAGTACCTTTAAGGAGGGTGGATTATGTATAGGAAAATTATGGGATTTTTGAAAGAATGGAAAGAAAGCGAACATCGTAAGCCTCTTATTTTACAGGGAGCAAGACAGGTAGGAAAGACATATTCCATTCTAGAGTTCGGACGTACTGATTATGAAAATGTGGCATATTTCAATTTTGAGACCAATCCGAAGCTTAGTGATACCTTTGAGGAAAATATCAGCCCTGATTATCTGATACCAATTTTGTCACATATTGCAGGGCAGACTATTGTAAAAGAAAAGACACTGATAGTATTTGACGAAGTGCAGCTTTGCGAAAGAGCATTGACTTCACTCAAATATTTTTGCGAAGATGCTCCTGATTATCATATAATTGTTGCGGGAAGTCTGTTGGGAGTTGCTGTTAATAGGACTAAATTCTCTTTTCCTGTAGGAAAGGTTGATATGAAAACACTTTATCCTATGGATATGGAAGAATTTATGCTGGCACTCGGTGAAAAAAATTTAACAGAACAGATAAAAAAGTGTTTCAACACAGATACACCATTGCCGTCAGCTTTGCATGATGCCGCAATGCAGCTCTACCGCCAGTATCTCGTAGTAGGTGGTATGCCGGAGTGTGTGATGCAATTTGCCGAAACAAAAGATTATATCCTTGTACGTCATACCCAGGATACGATACTTGCAAGTTACCTTAATGATATGAGTAAGTACAACAACCTTAATGAAATTAAAAAAACCAGACTTGCCTATGATAACATTACTGTCCAGCTATCAAAAAAGAATACCCGTTTCCAATATAAACTGATTAAGAAAGGCGGAAGGGCTTCTGAATTTGAAAATGCCATTGAATGGCTTTGCTTGTCAGGAATTGCATCGCAGGTTTACAAGGTTGAGCAGGTTAAAAAACCTTTGGAAAATTACCGCAATATTGATGCATTTAAGATTTATGTATCGGATTTAGGTTTGCTTTGTGCAAAAAAAGATTTAGCAGCGAATGATATTCTTTATATGGTTGAGGAAATCAATGATTTTAAGGGCGGTATGGCTGAAAACTATGTTAATGTGCAGCTTACAATTAATGGCTACAATACTTACTATTGGGAGTCGGAGCGTGGGGCTGAAATTGATTTTATTATTCAGCGGGATGGCAGACTTATACCTATTGAAGTAAAATCTGCTGACAATACCAGAGCTAAGAGCTTAAAAGTATATATGGACACTTACAAACCTGATTATGCCATTAAACTATCTTCCAAAAACTTTGGATTTGAGGATAATAAGAAGATTGTTCCTCTATATGCTGCATTTTGTATTTGAAACTAATCTACACCAATACGTTAAATTTCTTATCGGATTTTTTCTCATTCACATAATCGAGAAAATCCATAACGTGAGGATTGGGCATGCGCCTATAGGAATAGGCGAAGCACACCTCACGTTTTTCTATTTCGGGGAGACCTGTATTGTATTCCACTAACAGTCCGTTACCCAGTTCGTTTTTAACAAATTCCTTGATGACACAGCCGATACCGATGCCTGTTTTGGCAAATTCTATAAGAAGTTCCATATTGTCGGTTTCCATAAGATTGAATTTTTCATAAAATCTGGCAGGAATATACCTGTCCACATACTGCCTGGTAAGATTTTCCTTATTAAGCATCATAAGGTTGGCATCATTTCTTTTTGCCATATTGGAGAGATATTCCCTGGTGGCAACAAAGGTATCGTGCATATATCCAAGACTTAAGCAGGAAAGGGCTGAATTATCAGGCTTGGCAATCAGACCGAGGTCAACGTGGTTCTGTTGGAGAATATCTGCGGTTTCCCTTGAAGAATGACATTCAATCGAAATACGTATGTGAGGATGGTCCTTGGTGTATAGGAAAAGATAGGGCAGAAGTATGTATTTGCATAAGGTACTGCTGACACCGATTTTAATATGTCCCGTGCCAAGGCTGTTACGCTCTCTGATAACCGACTCGCCCTCATCGATATATTCAAAAGCATTTTTTATACGGTCATAAAGAATAAGTCCGTCATCTGTAAGGCGGACACCTTTTTTGCTTCTTACAAAAAGACTGACTTCAAGGGACGCCTCCAATTTGGAAATTGCTTTACTTACGGCAGGCTGGCTTATAAAGAGAGCCTTAGCTGCGCCAAGGGTGCTTCCGGCTTCGGCAACGGCAAGAAATATATTGTATAAAGATAAATTATTGTTCATTATATAACCTCACGTTATAATAAATATATATAATATGTATTTTAATTATAATAAAAAATATGCTAAAATACAACCAGAATAAAAAAAGGAGATTTTTATTATGGGAATGACAATGACACAGAAGATTCTTGCAGCTCATGCAGGTCTTCCTGAAGTATCGGCAGGTCAGCTTATAGAAGCTAAGTTAGACCTTGTACTTGGTAATGACATCACTTCACCTGTGGCAATCCATGAGATGGAGAAGATGAATACCAAAACAGTATTTGACAAAGATAAAATCGCACTCGTTCCTGACCATTTTGTTCCTAACAAGGATATTAAATCGGCAGAGCATTGTATGTGTGTAAGAAATTTTGCAAAAAAGCATGACATTACCAACTATTTTGAAGTTGGTGAAATGGGTATCGAACATGCCCTTTTGCCTGAAAAAGGACTTACGGTAGCAGGTAACGTTATTATCGGTGCGGATTCACACACTTGCACATACGGAGCACTCGGTGCATTTTCGACAGGTGTAGGTTCAACTGATATGGCAGCCGGAATGGCTACGGGACTTGCATGGTTCAAAGTTCCTTCAGCAATTAAATTCGTACTTACAGGCAAACCTGCCAAGTGGATAAGCGGTAAAGACATTATTCTTCACATAATCGGAATGATCGGCGTAGACGGTGCTTTATACAAATCAATGGAATTTGTAGGCGACGGAATAAAATACCTTTCTATGGATGACAGATTTACAATCGCCAACATGGCAATTGAGGCCGGCGGAAAGAATGGTATTTTCCCTGTGGATGACCTTACAATCGAGTACATGAAAGAACATTCCACAAAAGAATACACTGTATATGAAGCAGATGAAGATGCAGAGTATGATGCAGAATATGTAATCGACCTTTCAACATTAAAGCCAACAGTTGCTTTCCCACATCTTCCTGAGAATACACATACCATTGACGAAGGTTTTGACATAGCAATCGACCAGGTAGTAATCGGTTCATGTACTAACGGAAGACTTGACGACCTTAGAATTGCAGCAGAGATCCTTAAAGGACATAAGGTTAAAAAAGGAATCAGGACAATTATAATTCCTGCAACACAGAAGATTTATCTTCAGGCTATCGAAGAAGGCCTTATTAAGACATTTATTGAGGCAGGAGCAGTTGTGAGCACTCCTACATGCGGTCCATGTCTTGGCGGTTACATGGGAATCCTTGCAAAGGGAGAACGTTGTATATCAACTACTAACCGTAACTTTGTAGGACGAATGGGACACGTTGAATCAGAAGTATACCTTGCAAGCCCGGCGGTTGCGGCAGCTTCGGCAATTACGGGTAAGATTTCATCACCTGAGGAGGTAATGTAAAATGAAAGCACATGGAACAGTATTTAAATATGGCGACAACGTAGATACGGACGTAATAATTCCTGCAAGATATCTTAATTCATCAGACCCTGCGGAACTTGCAACACACTGTATGGAAGATATTGATAAGGACTTTGTTAAGAATGTAAAAAAAGGTGACATCATTGTTGCAGATAAGAACTTCGGATGCGGTTCTTCGAGGGAACATGCACCTATAGCCATTAAGGCAGCAGGCGTAAGCTGTGTAATTGCAGAGACATTTGCAAGAATTTTTTATAGAAATGCAATTAATATCGGACTTCCTATTATTGAATGTCCTGAGGCGTCAAAGGGAATCGAAAACGGTGATGATGTAGAAGTGGATTTTGACAGCGGTATCATCTACAACAGAACAAAGGGCACTGAATTTAAAGGTCAGGCGTTCCCTCCTTTCATGCAGAAAATAATTGCGGCAGAAGGACTTATTAATTACATCAACAATAAATAAAGGAGACGGCCATGAGAATAGGAATATGTCAGACAGATATTTTTTTTGAGGATAAAGAACGTAACCTCAATGCAGCGGAAAAATATATAAAAGCAGTGTCTGACAGTAAGGTCAGGCTTGCCCTTTTTCCTGAAATGAGCATGACAGGCTTTACCATGAAGCCGGAGTGCTTTTATGAAGATGAAAAAGGACGGACGTATTCCGTAATGGCAAAACTCGCCTCAAAATATAATATTTATATCGGTTATGGTTATATAAGTCGCAAAAATAGCGGATATTATAACACTTATGTTATTATTGATAATCTTGGAAAAATAATATGCAGCTATGACAAGATTCATCCGTTTACTTATGCAGGAGAAGACAGGGTCTATGAAAAGGGCAGCAGCCTTTCCTTCTGTCAGATTGATGATATTACGGTATGCCCGTTAATATGCTATGATTTGCGGTTTCCGGAGCTTTTTATCAAAGCCTCAAAGAAAGCTGACCTGATTACGGTTGCAGCTAATTTCAGCGGACCAAGGGATGGGCACTGGCAGGTGCTTTTAAAAGCGAGAGCCATTGAGAACCAGACTTATATTGCGGGAATTAACAGAGCAGGTGAAGATGTTTCTACTTATTACATGGGACACTCCATGGCGGTATCACCTAAGGGTGATGTGATTTCAATGGCAGGAGAAAAAGAGGACATAATCATTGCCGATATTAATAAAGAGGAAGAGTATGAATACAGAAAAAAATTTCCGGTAAGAAATGACTTCAGACCGGAAATCTATAAGAATTTATAAGTTCGTATTTTATCAGAAATTTTGACTGAATGATATATGGACGCATAGGAGATAGCAGAGAGACTTTCCGGATAATTTTCCGGGAAGTTTTTTTTGCATCCGTTTTTCTTAAGACAATGGACTGCTTTATTGTAGGCGATGGCAGCTTCTTCCTCCGTCTTATATGTTCCCACAACAAAGTTGCCTTTAATATGTATAACCGTTTTATAACGGGGCTGTCCTTTTTTGGTTATCTTTTGGACACCGTAATATCTATTCACAATGTTGACGTTGCCATATCTGAAATCGTAGGGATTGCCGTTGGAAAAATAGTAATCCCGTCCGGGAACGGCATGATCCCTTATTCCGTAACGGCTTAAAATATTGGTCTGCATCCCGTATTCCGCAACAAAAAGATGGTTGCCCCGCTTCATAATTGATTTATCCGAAAAATAAAAAAGGTCATCAACGTCAAAAGTAAGGATTGTCTTTCTGTCCACATAATACAGGAAATATTTTTTGTACATATAAATCGGCGTATTAAAATATATGCCGTTGTCCCTGAGATTAATAAGGATGACATATTTTTTAAAAGGAAGATGGGTGGATATTTTTTCGTAATCCTCAATGGTGCAGTTGCTTTTAAGGGTATACAAAGCATCCCTATATGCACCTGAAGCATCATCCGGATTATTAAAACTTCCGAGACTTATATGCTTTGATTTAACTGTTATTCCTGTGCGGTAACTTGCGGTTCCGTCTTTTAGTCTGGTGGTATATACACCGGGTAATTCGCTCATATATCCTCCTTGTATTATGTAATAATTTAAGTATACAGGAATGATATGTGGATGACAATATATAATGAGAAAAATGTAAGAAAGAAGATTTTCTTACATTTTACCTCGCACAATGATAAAAAAACAGCAGAAAATCATGCAAAAAGTGGTGACACACACCACTTTTTATACTTTTTCAGGCTAAAAAATGGGACGGAATTGCAGAAAATAACCATTCTTTTGTGAACTAAATATGAACATAAATTAATTATACAATAAAATATGCACAATAATTTCATTTTAAATCCAAGAAATTTATATAAAATGACGGACATAATTATTACAAAATTGTTACAGAGGTACTTTTTACCAAAAAAAGGGTGTTTTGTTGACACCCTGAAAAAAATCAAATTATAATCACCGTGTGTTAAAAATAAAAAAGGAAAGAGATATTGTATGATTAAATTTTTGAAAAAAAATATTATTATCATTGCTATGTTGATGATATCTGGAATAACCCTGGCATTTACACCGGGTAAGAAATCAGATAACGATAATTCAACTCCTGAAACACCTGTTTCGGTAATGATTACTGAAGACAATAGACTTAATCTTGTAATGGATAGTTTTAATACGGTAAGATTTACAGATGTGGAAATACCGCAGGAAGAAGAGACAGAAACAGCAGTATCGGAAGAACAGACGGTTGAGGAAACAGAAACACCTGTTGAAGAAGAGACACAGGAGGCAGCAGCACCATCTTATGTAATTCCGTGTACGGATGAAGATTATAATAATTTTTTAAAAATAGTAGAGGCAGAAGCAACCGGAGGAGATATAATGTCAAAGATAATGGTTGCGGATGTTATTATTAACAGAGTAAGAAGTTCAAGATTCCCTAATACTATTACTGAAGTTATTTTTCAGGGAAACGGTGAGCAGTTCCAGCCTGTGGCGGACGGAAGATTCTATTCGGTTTATGTAACAAACGAAACCGTTGAGGCGGTTCAGAGAGCATTGTACGGTGAGGATTACTCCATGGGAGCACTTTTCTTTGCATCGAATTACAGTGTTAATGCCGGAGCATGGCATGTGTCGGCACTTACAAGATTGTTCGAGTATGGCGGACATGTATATTTTACATTTTAACGGTTAATGAAATGGTCTTCAAAAAATGATTGAAGACCATTTTTAGTTATGGTATAATATGATGAGATTTAAAGATAAATATAAAGGATGGTATGGTAATGAGTCTGTTATATAGGAGTACAAGAAGTGCTGATGTTAAAGTAACTGCCTCTCAGGCAATTTTAAAAGGTCTTGCAGCTGATGGAGGGTTGTATGTACCTGAATCAATTCCGGCATTGGACGTTTCTCTTGAAGAACTTGCAGGAATGGATTACAGAGAAGTAGCTTATGAAGTAATGAAGTTATTTATTACTGACTTTACAGAGGAAGAACTTAAGAATTGTATTAATAAAGCATATGACAGTAAATTTGATACAGATGAGATAGCACCGCTTGTTAATGCAGACGGAGCATATTTCCTTGAATTGTTCCATGGTGCAACAATAGCGTTTAAGGATATGGCATTATCTATTCTTCCACATCTTTTAACAACAAGTGCCAGAAAGAACAATATTAAGAATGATATCGTAATTCTTACAGCTACATCAGGTGATACAGGTAAGGCTGCCCTTGCAGGATTTGCCGATGTTAAGGGAACCAAGATAATCGTATTTTATCCAAAGCACGGTGTAAGCCCAATTCAGGAGAAGCAGATGGTTACCCAGAAGGGCGATAATACATACGTTGTAGGAATTGAAGGTAATTTTGACGATGCCCAGACAGGCGTTAAGACAATGTTCGGAGACAGCGAATTAGCTAAAGAACTTGATGCTAACGGATTCCAGTTCTCATCAGCTAACTCTATCAATATAGGAAGACTTGTTCCACAGGTTGTATATTATGTATATGCTTATACAAGACTTCTTGCCAATAACGAGATTAAGAACGGTGACAGAATCAATGTTGTAGTTCCTACAGGTAATTTCGGTAACATTCTTGCCGCATATTATGCTAAGAATATGGGACTTCCAATTGCAAAGCTTATCTGCGCATCCAATGAAAATAAAGTCCTTTTTGATTTCTTCAAAACAGGAACTTATGACAGAAACAGGGAATTTGTCCTTACATCTTCTCCATCTATGGATATTCTTATTTCAAGCAACCTTGAAAGACTTATTTACAGAATAGCAGGTGATGATGCCAACGCTAATAAAGAGCTTATGGACAGCCTCAAGAAAGACGGCAGATATACAATTACTGATGATATGAGAGCCAAGCTTGAAGATTTCTACGGCAACTATGCAAGTGAAGCAGAGACAGCGGAAGCTATTAAGTCTATTTACTACAACACAGGCTATGTAATCGATACACATACAGCAGTTGCCGCAAGCGTATATAAGAAATACGTTGCAGAGACATCCGATGAGACTAAGACTGTAATTGCATCAACAGCAAGCCCATTCAAATTTACAAGAAGCGTAATGGATGCTATTGATAAGGCAAAATATGACAAGATGACAGATTTTGAACTTGTTGACGAACTTAGCAGAATTGCCAATGTTGCAGTTCCACAGGCAATTGAAGATATCAGAACAGCACCTGTTCTCCATGACAGAGTGTGCGATAAGACAGAGATGAAAGCTGTTGTTAAGGATATACTGGGGATTAAATAAAGACAAAAAGGGGAATTGGAAATGACAAAATTATATTCCAGAATGTTTCCTGTAATTCTAATTTTAATATTTGAAATAACTATAGCTACTGCAGCCCTTACCAATGTTTGGGCAGCAGTAGCTTTTTATGCTCAAAAAGGCGGTAGTGCTTCACAGGATGAGATGTATTATGTAGCCGTTAATGATAATTCAGGTGGAAATATACAATATCAGGAGTATAAAAGTAATGCTGTAAAAAATGTAAAAGCTTTCTTTGATGATATATCGTCAGCAGATTGCCGGATTTGGGTGTATCCTATGGCATTAGAAGTATCTGACGGAGATAACGTGTTGTGCAGATTATATCTCAGTACAAATGAGGATGATGAATATTTTAATCAGGGCAAAGGCGTGTATGTAGGCAATGATATAAAATATTATTGTAAAAACAACAAGATAAAAATATATTCAGAGGAGTTTGACGTATTAGGATATCTTGACAGTGACGGATTTGAAAAAAATTCAATGATACATGCCAGATATGGGGACTTTTCTGAGGTTTCAAAGGAACAAATAGCAGATTATATTGTGAATCAGACGGTTTCGTCAAGCGGAAATAATTCCTTCACAATCTTTTCGGCAGACAGTAATATAAAAGAACTTATTAGAGCTGATGCAGAGAAATATAATATGGTTTTGAAAGAAGAAGATGACCAGGCAGAGGACGGCAGGATTGTATACAGCCATGATGTTACCAACAGAATTTTTAAACCTATTTTATTTGTCTTGCTGTCAATGGCATGTTTTGGGCTTTTAGTACAGACAATGTTATGGTTTATAGACAGGGAAAAAGAAACGATAATCATTAAAAAAATATATGGAATCAGCATAACCCGGATATATTTTCCAATGTACATTGTTGCATTGATTTCGTGGATTTCCGGATCGGTAATTTCATTTATATTCCAGTACATAGCTGATTATCTGGTTTTAGGATATGAAAAAATATCCGTAATGAAATACACAATGGTTTCAACGGGTGCGTCGTTTATTTTAATCATATTTATTTTGTTAATAACGTCCCTTATCTATTATTGTAAATCAGATAAGATTATCAATAAAATTAACAGGGAGGGAAGCATATAATGAAGTTTAAATCTAAATTAAAAGTTGCACTGGATATGTGTATTAACGATAAATGGAAATTCAGAGCAGCGCTTATTACTACCGTGGCATTTTTATGTATTGTAATGCAGATTATCTATATGACGTCAACGTCCGGCATTTACAAATCCAGAGTCAATATGGCACTTTCAAAAGATATAGAAGGGCTTTTATATGTGGAGTTTAAATCAGATGATGTCAATGGCAAAGAAATTATAGAATCAATTCCGGAGATTGAAAACTACGGAAACGTATATTTTGCCGGAATGAACAGTACGCCGGCACTTAAGAAATTAAGGGAAGTCCAGGAAGGTCATCAGGCTTTTTATTCAAAGGAAGAATATGAGGAATACGATGGCATAGAGACTGTGGTTATGCCAAAAGGTATGTGGGATGTCATGAATCTGAAGCTTACAGAAGGTAAAAAACCATCAGAATATGATACTTTGGGAAATGATACCCTTATATATTTGAGTGAGGTATATCGGGGAAAAATATCCTGTGGAGATACTTTTGAACAACAAAATATTAAAGGCGAGACTGTCAGAAGATATGTTGTAGCGGGTTTTCTCAATAAGAAATCGGCAATCATAGACAGTATGATATATTCCACAGGTAACAGCGAAAAAAAGGGAAGTTATTCCCTTAAATACGGAATTGTTGAAGTTGTACCCACAGTAAATTCTGATGGAATGTATGTTTATTGTGAACCCAAAGACTGTGAAACTGTATCAGATAAGATTGAGACAGCAGCCGCATTAAATGACGACATAGTAAGAGTTATAAAGATATCATCGGTTATAAATTATATGGATAGAGAAAGTAAAAAAAGCACCAAAGGACTTTTTGAAGTCGCTGTTGTATTTGTACTTTTTATGGTTGTTTCACTTAGTTTTAACCAGACCTGCAGTTGTATCAGGCAGTCGGGAACTTATGGAATATGGATGGCAAACGGACTTGATAAAAAAGATGTTAATGAAATTATCTTTTTGAAAAATCTGTATTCATCAGTATTTTCAATGATACTTTCGTCTGCACTTATGATGGCTTTATGGCATAAATTTTACTGCACCAATATGATAAACCATATGATAATCAATGAAGTTTTCACAAAGAAAGTTCTGGCTCCTGTCGTATTAATTTCATTGGCTGTTTCTGTGATTTCATCAGCCGCTCCGGTGATTATATTTAATAAAAAACAGACGGTAGATTATCTTCGTGGAGGTATACTTTAAATGATAGAATTAAAAAATATAAAGAAAGATTACAATTCCGGAAAAGTTGTAACAAGTGCACTGAAAAATGTCAATCTCAGGATAGAGGACGGCGAATATGTTGCCGTAATGGGTGCTTCCGGCTCAGGAAAATCTACTCTGTTAAATATTCTCGGAGGACTTGATAAGATATCCCAGGGTACATATTTTTATAATGACATTAATGTTGGAGCAATGAATAATAAGGAACTTAACAGGTTCAGAAAAGAACATATAAGCTTCATATTCCAGAATTACGCATTAATGAATTTTTATACCGTATACGAAAATACGGAGGTGCCCCTTATAGCCAGAGGCATCAGAAAAAAAGAACGTAAAAGCATGGTGGAGAAAGCCCTTACGGATGTGGGAATTATTGATTTGGCGAAGAAAACCCCGTCAGAAATCTCCGGAGGTGAAAAACAAAGATGTGCCATAGCAAGGGCACTTGTGGCAGATAATGACATAATCCTTGCAGACGAGCCTACAGGTTCCCTTGATAAGACTAACGGAAAAAATATAATGGACATATTTGATAAGTTAAAAGAACAGCATAAAACAATAATTCTTGTAACCCATGATGAATTTATTTCAGGATATGCAGACCGTATAGTGAGAATTGAGGATGGTGAAATCACCGAAAAATAATAAAAGTAGAATATTTCATGAAAAAGTGCTAAAATGATTCTATATTTTGTATAGCGAGGAATTATTAATGGCAACGAAGGTCAATAACGTGTATGATGCGTCATCTATTTCTATTCTTGAAGGTCTTGAAGCAGTAAGAAAAAGACCGGGAATGTACATAGGAAGCGTGTCAACAAAGGGACTTAATCATCTTATTTATGAAATAGCGGATAACTCCGTGGACGAACATCTGGCAGGATATTGCGATACTATATATGTAACGCTTAATAATGACGGAACAGCCACGATAACGGACAACGGACGAGGAATTCCAACAGGTATTCATCCAAAGGCAGGAATTCCCGCAGTGGAAGTAGTATTTACCGTACTTCATGCCGGCGGAAAGTTCGGAGACGGAGGCTATAAGATATCGGGAGGACTTCACGGTGTAGGTGCTTCTGTTGTTAATGCACTTTCAGAGTGGTTGGAGGTAAGAATTAAACAGGGCGGAATTGTATATGAACAGCGTTACGAAAGAGGCAAGGCTGTATATAAACTGCGTGAGTGCGGTACCTGCCGTAAGAACGACACAGGTACAAGTGTAACCTTTTTACCTGATAACACAATATTTGAAAAGACTGAATTTAAGGCTGAGAGCATAGAAAACCGTCTCCATGAAACGGCATATCTTAATCCCGGTCTTACTATTGTGTTTGAAAATGCAAGAAAAGGTGAAGAAAAAAAGGTAACTTTCCATGAAGAAGAGGGTATAACCGCTTATGTAAAAGCTCTTAACGAGAACAAAGAGGCAGTACATGATGTAGCATATTATAAGGGCAGCAGGGACGGAATAGAAGTTGAATGTGCATTCCAGTATGTTGACGAATTTCAGGAACAGATACTCGGTTTTTGCAATAATATCTATACCGCAGAGGGCGGAACCCACCTTACAGGTTTTAAGACCCAGTTTACGACGGTTATTAATAAGTACGCAAGAGAGCTTGGAATCCTCAAAGAAAAAGACGTTAATTTTACGGGAAGTGATGTAAGAAACGGAATGACGGCGATTGTTGCGGTAAAACATCCTGAACCACGTTTTGAAGGGCAGACTAAGACGAAGCTTGATAACCAGGATGCAGGCAAGGTTGTTGCGGACATTACGGCAGCGGAGCTGGTAAGGTTTTTTGACAGAAACCTTGAGACACTTAAATCAGTAATTGCATGTGCGGAAAAGGCAGCCAAAATTCGTAAACAGGAGGAAAAAGCCAAGACCAATCTTTTAACCAAGCAGAAATTCTCCTGTGATACCAATGGCAAACTTGCCAACTGTGAGAGCCGTAATCCGGAAGAATGTGAGATATTTATAGTAGAGGGAGATTCAGCGGGAGGCTCTGCAAAAACAGCAAGAAACCGTAAGACGCAGGCCATTCTTCCAATCAGAGGCAAGATTCTTAATGTAGAGAAAGCATCTATGGACAAAGTTCTTGCCAATGCCGAAATCAAGACAATGATAACGGCTTTCGGCTGCGGTTTTTCCGAGGGTTATGGCAATGATTTTGATATCAGTAAGTTAAGATATAACAAAATTATATTCATGACGGATGCGGACGTTGACGGGGCGCATATAGATACTTTGCTGCTTACATTTTTCTACAGGTTTATGCCTGACCTCATAAGGGAAGGGCATATATATCTTGCTACACCTCCTCTTTATAAGGTGGTTCCTAAAAAAGGACAAGGACGATACCTTTACGATGACAAGGCACTTGAAAAATACCGTAAAGAACATGAAGGCAGCAGTTTTACACTCCAAAGATACAAAGGTCTTGGAGAAATGGATGCGGACCAGCTTTGGGAGACAACACTTAATCCGGAGACAAGAATTTTGAAACAGATAGAAATTGAAGATGCCAAGATGGCGTCGGATATTACCTCAATGCTTATGGGTACGGATGTACCTCCGAGACGTGAATTTATACACACTCATGCCCATGATGCGGAACTGGATATTTAGAAGGAGAATATTTTAAAATATGGCTGAGACAATTTTAAAAACAGAATATTCTGATGTAATGCAGAAATCATATATAGATTATTCCATGAGCGTTATTACCGCAAGAGCAGTTCCGGATGTAAGGGACGGGTTAAAACCTGTCCAGAGGCGTGTATTATATGCCATGAATGAGCTGGGACTTAACTACGACAAGCCTCACAGAAAGTCGGCACGTATCGTAGGTGACGCCATGGGTAAATATCATCCACACGGTGACAGTTCAATTTATGAGACCCTTGTTGTACTTGAACAGGATTTTAAAAAAGGCATGGCACTTGTGGACGGACACGGTAACTTTGGTTCAATAGAAGGTGACGTAGCCGCTGCAATGCGATATACGGAGGCAAGACTTAAGAAGTTTACACAGGACGTATATCTTAAAGACCTTGACAAAGATGTGGTTGATTTTGTTCCTAATTTTGATGAGACGGAAAAAGAACCTTCCGTACTTCCTGTAAGAGTTCCCAACCTGCTTATTAACGGAGCGGAGGGAATTGCCGTAGGTATGACTACGAGTATTCCTACACATAATCTTACGGAAGTAATTAATGGTGTGGAGGCATATCTTGACAATGAAGATATTACAACTGCCGAACTTATGGAATATATTCCGGGCCCCGATTTCCCAACCGGCGGGATTGTAATTAATAAAAGCGAGTTAGCTGATATATACGAAAGCGGCGTGGGCAAGGTTAAGATACGAGGCAAAGTTGTATTTGAGCCCGGTAAAAAGAAAACCGATAAAGACAAGCTTGTCATAACGGAAATTCCTTATACAATGATTGGCACCGGAATCGGTAAGTTTATATCCGATGTTGTGGACCTTATAGAGACAAAAAAGACACAGGATATCACCGATATTTCTAACGAATCCTCTAAAGAGGGCATAAGAATTGTACTTGAACTGAAGAAAAATGCGGACGTTAAGAAACTTGAACATCTTTTATACAAGAAGACTAAGTTGGAAGATACTTTTGGTGTCAATATGCTTACAATAGCCGACGGCAGACCGGAGGTTCTTGGACTCAGGGACATAATCAGATACAACGTGGAATTCCAGTATGAAATTAACACAAGGAAATATACAACCCTTCTTAAAAAAGAATATGACAATAAAGAAATTAAAGAAGGCCTTATAAAGGCATGCAATATCATTGACCTTATTATAGAGATTCTAAGAGGAAGCACCAACCTTAAACAGGCAAAAAACTGCCTTATTTCAGGCGATACCGAGGGAATCAGATTTAAGTCTGACAAGTCCGAAAAAGATGCTAAAAAACTTCATTTTACGGAGAGACAGGCAACGGCAATTCTTGAATTAAGACTTTATAAACTCATTGGACTTGAAATAGAGGCTCTCGAAAAAGAATACGAGGAGACTCTCGCAAGGATAGCCGAATATGAGGAAATTCTCGGCAGTAAAAAGGTCATGAAAAAGACTATAAAAAAAGACCTTGAAAGAATTAAAAAAGAATATGGAATGGAACGCCTTACGGTAATAGAGGACGGCGAAGTGGCTGTATATGAGGAACCAAAGTTTGTAGAGCAGGAAGTTGTATTCATAATGGACCGTTTCGGTTATGCAAAGACAATTGATACTGCATCTTTTGAACGTAACAAGGAGACAATATATGCCGAAAATAAATATGTTTTCAAATGTCTGAACACAGAGAAAATATGTATTTTTACGGATAATGGTAATCTTCACCAGGTAAAAGTAGTGAATATACCTTTTACCAAATTCCGTGATAAAGGAACTCCTATAGATAATCTTGGTAATTACAACAGTGCAGGAGAAGAAATTATATATCTTTGTGCGTCAAAACAGCTTGAAGGCAGAAAGTTCTTGTTTGTTACAAAACAGGGCATGATGAAACTTGTGGACGGAAGTGAATTTGATGCATCAAAGAAGACTGTTGCATCAACCAAATTAAATATTGGTGACAGCATAGCTATGATTCATGTTACGGACGCAGTATCTGAGATTACATTGGAGAGTGACGGCACTATAATCAGCAGCCAGACCGTTGTTTTACAGACAGAAAACGGATATTTTCTTAAGTTTCCGTTGAATGAGATTCCTGAAAAGAAGAAATCGGCAGCAGGTGTAAGAGGCATTAAGCTTGAAAAAGAGGATAAAATCGCAGAAGTATACCTCATACCTGAAAATGCTGATATTTCCATTGATTACAAAGGAAAAGAAGTATCCCTTAAGAAATTAAAGACAGCTAAAAGAGACGGTAAAGGAACTAAGTTAAGAGCATAAGAAAGGGTGATAATTATGTCAAAGGCAGAAGATTTAATTAATAATATCAATAAAGTAATTGTAGGAAAAAATGATGTAGTGGAGCTTGTAGTCACATCACTTATAACAGGCGGACATGTGCTTATAGAGGATATGCCGGGAACAGGTAAGACAATGCTTTGTAAGGCATTGGCTAAATCGGTTGATGCAAACTTCGGACGAGTCCAGTTTACACCCGACCTTCTGCCATCTGATATAACCGGACTTAATGTATATAACCAGAAAACAGGAGAATTTGTTTTTTATAAAGGACCTGTTTTTTGTAATATTCTTCTCGGGGATGAGATTAACAGGGCAACTCCGAGGACACAGTCAAGCCTCCTTGAATGTATGGAGGAAAAACAGGTGACTATTGACAGGGAAACAAGACAGCTTGAAGCACCGTTTTTCGTAATAGCAACTGAAAATCCTATTGAGACTGCAGGCACATTTCCACTTCCGGAAGCACAGCTTGACCGTTTTCTTATGAGACTTTCCATGGGAATGATTGGCGGAAAAGAGGAAAGAGAACTTTTAAAGCAGAAAGCAAAGGGCGAAGTAATCAATAATATTGAAGCCGTATGTACCAGACAGGATATAATTGAGATGCAGAAAGAAGCAGAAAACGTATATGTGCATTATGAACTTATTGACTACATCTGCAGTATATGTGAGGCTACAAGGGAAAAGACGGACATAACGGCCGGGGTAAGCCCAAGAGGGGCAATAGCCCTTATGAAGGCTGCAAGAAGCTACGCATATATACATAACAGAAATTATGTTGTTCCCGAAGACGTCAAGGCCCTTGCAATTCCTGTGCTGGCACACAGACTTGTACTGTTTGAGGGTTTTGCGGGACGTAAGTCTTATGAAGACAGGATAAAAGCCATACTTGAGGAGATTGCTGTACCGACAGAAGATTGGAGTAAATAATATGACATTGATTTTTTTATTTATTGCACTTGTTATTTTTGAAAAAGTGTTTATAAGGTTATATGAAAAATCATGGAATAAAGGTCTTGGCATAAAAGTCGGTTTCCTTGAAGGCGCAGTAGATGAAGGAAAGAAAGGACATATAATTGAAGAAATTTACAATAAGAGTGCTCTCCCTATTCCTGTTGTAAGTGTAAAGTTTGAGCTTGATAAAAGCATTTCCTACATGGATAAGAGCAATGTTACCGTGTCTGACAGGCAGTACAGAAACGATTCCATGTCAGTGAAGGCAAAAAGGGCATATAAAAGGGAATTTGAAGTTTTATTCTCAAAGCGTGGTGTTTACAAAATCGAGGACCCTGTATTAAGTACCAAAGACATATTTGGTGTGTACAGTTATTCAGAAAAGTATGAGCAGGAATCCCTTATTTATGTATATCCGTCATACAGCAGGCACAAAGAAATTATTGCACCCTATTCAAAAGTTATGGGTGAAGCAATTAAGAATAGATATCTCTATGAGGATCCTTTTGAATTTAAAGGCATAAGGGATTATACGGGAACAGAACCTATGAAAAAAATTAACTGGGGAGCTTCAGCCAGAACCGGAAGCCTTAAAGTTAATAATTACTATGATACAACAAGCCGCCATGCAGTTATTTTCCTTGATATTGTTAATGACCAGATATGGAAAAGGGATGACCAGCTTGAAGAATGTATAAGAATTACCAGAAATTATATGGAAACCTTTATAAGAAACCATATTCCTGTTGAAATAATCACCAATGGAATAGATGGTATTCTTAACGAGCCTGTAGTTTTTGAGGGCGGTTCCGATGGTGCTTATGTGGAAAAATGTCTTAAAAAGATGGCAGCAATCGATATTAATAAAAAGACAGAGAGACTGACATCCTATTTTACCCTGAATAAAGCAAAAAACGATGAGCTTAGTATTCTTCTTTCCGTAGACCAGTCGAAAGCCATGATTGACGCATACAGGGAATACCTTGGATGTAATGAAGGCGAATGGATATGTCCGATTTCATCAAAAGACGGGAGAAATATACAGGCAGGAAATATACATGTAACATATCCGGAGGTGGGACGATGAAACTTTCCAATATAACCAAACCGGTTACAGGCCTTTTGTTTTGGTCAATGCTTACATATATTTTATATTCGTTTACCGATTCATCATGGAATCTTGGAATATCAATGGGTGTTGCAATGCTTATTTTTATGCTTTGTTATATGATAAGGATTATGCAGAATAAAACAGCAAAATTTTTCCTGCATTTTGTTGTCATGACACTTTTCGGTTTAGCCGAATTCGGAATGATACTTTACAGGGCACCATTGTTTATTATGTGGATTATTTTTATTATCCTGTCTATTGCAGCATCTTTTTCTGATAAAGATTTTATAAGTGATATGAACGGTGGATATATATTTATTTCCGTGGTAGTATATTTAATTGCATTCATTCACGGAACAACCGATATGCTTATATTGTACTTTATGGAAGCTACTTTTATAATGCTTCATTATATGCAGCAGACCGCCATAAGGCAGGAAAAAAATATAAAAACAATGTCTTCTTATTCGGTTATGAATGAGAAAGAGCTGTATTCCGAAAGCAGCAAAGTAACTTTTGTGTCACATATGATACTTTATATTTTATGCATGCTTATTGGTTTAATAGGCAGGATACCGTTTTTTTCAATGATTTGTAATAAAATTTTTAAAATATTTAACAGGACTTTTGATATTGTCAAAAGCTTTAAAACCGGGGAGGCAACATACCCTTCGGATGACGTAGGCATTCCTGAAGAAAACATTGAGGTAAATGAGGAGCCTGTAACACCTGTCCATCCGGCATGGCGTATTATAGGAATTGTTGGTTTTACCCTTATAATGCTGTATCTTATTTTCCTTATTGTGGACAGGATAAGAACTTCAATAAAAAACAGGGTATATATGCCTGACCTTGATGTAAAAACAGAGGTAAAGCAGATAAAAGAAAAGAAGAAACTCAAAAAAAGAGAGAGAACAGACAGTTACAGAAAGGCAATAAGACGTATTTACAAAGTCCGTATCAAAAAGGGCAGGGGCAGAAGAAATGATGACCTTGTAAGCAAGACCCCTCATGAACAGCGCAACAAAAAAATATCCGAAGGATATGAGGTAAGCAGAGATTTTGTTGAAATGTATGAAAAGGCGAGATACGGCCGTGATAATGTGACAAAAGATGATGTGAGAAATATGCACAATCTTTAGCAGGTGTGATTTATGAAGAAAAATTATGAAATTGATATGTGTAACGGACCAATTACGGGAAAAATGCTTCGTTTTGCATTGCCGTTAATGTTGTCAAGCATGCTGCAGCTTTTATTCAACGCTGCGGACATAATTACCGTAGGTAAATTCGGAAGTGAACATTCTTTAGCGGCAGTTGGTTCAAACACGGCACTTATAAATCTTTTAACCAATCTTTTTATCGGTTTGTCAATCGGTGCTAACGTACTTGTGGCAAGGTTTTACGGTGCAAAAAACGGAGAAGAACTTAATGAAACGGTTCATACTGCCATGCTTTTAAGCCTTATTTCAGGACTTATACTGACAGTTACCGGCGTAATATTTGCAAGATATTTTCTTATATGGATGAAAACTCCGGCAGAGATACTGGATCTTGCAACTACATATCTCAAGATATATTTTCTCGGTATGCCGGCGATGATGATTTATAACTTCGGAAGTGCGATTTTAAGGGCGATAGGCGATACCAAACGCCCGTTATATTTTCTTGCGGCAGCAGGTGTGATTAATATTATTCTTAACATTCTTCTTGTTGTGGTATTCAGACTTGACGTTAAAGGTGTGGGAATAGCAACCGTTATATCCCAGACCGTATCTGCAATATTGATTATCAGATGCCTTGCGAAAAGCAACGGAGATATAAAGCTGGAGTTTAAAAAACTCAGATTCAGCCGGGGTAAGATTGGTGCCATTTTAAGAATAGGTCTGCCTGCCGGGTTACAGGGTTCTATTTTTTCGCTTTCCAACGTAGTTATCCAGTCATCGGTTAATATTTTCGGTCCGGTTGTGGTAAAGGGCAACTCTGCGGCACAGAACCTTGAAGGTTTTGTATACTTTTCAATGAATGCTTTCCACCATGCAACTTTATCTTTTACAAGCCAGAATATGGGTGCAAAAAAATATGACAGACTTGGCAAAATACTTAAAAACGGCTTATGTCTCGCCATATTGTTTGGCGCCGGTTTTGGCGGAACGGTAATACTGTTTGGCAGAAATCTTTTATCCATATATACTAATGACGGCGCCGCAATAAGTGCCGGAATGACAAGACTTTATATAATAACCGGAACTTATACTTTATGCGGAATTATGGATGTAATGGTTGGTGCAATAAGGGGAATCGGCTATACTGTACTCCCGACAATCGTATCCCTTATCGGAGCCTGTGCATTGAGACTTGTGTGGCTTGCTACAGTTTTCAGAATCCCGAAATTCCATACGATTAACACAGTATATTTATCTTATCCCATAACGTGGCTTGTTACAATCATAGCCCATGTTATCTGTTATATCATAATAAGAAAAAAGAATAGATTTGGAGAAATGCAATGAAATATTTTTACTATACAAGACATGGTCAGACAATATGGAATGTTGAAAATAAAATATGTGGTGTAAGTGATGTATCACTCACTGAAAAGGGTATCAATCAGGCAAGGGAACTGGGCAATAAAATTCTTGATGAGAATATCCATATTGATGAAATCCTTTATTCACCTCTTGTAAGGGCAAAAGAGACAGCCCTATACATTTCAGAAATTACAGGAATACCCGCAAAGGAGGAATCACGCCTTAAGGAACAGGCATTTGGAAAATATGAGGGAACACCACGTAACGGCGCAGATTTCAGAGTCTCAAAGAGGAATTTTATCGACAGCTATGACGGCGGTGAGACAATGCTTCATCTTGCACAGCGAATCTACAACCTCATAGATGACATTAAAAACGAACCTGGTGACAAGGTATATCTCCTTGTAGCCCATAACGGAATTTCAAGGGTAATTAATTCTTATTTCCATGATATGAGCAATGAGGAGTATGCCGATTTTGGAATAAGAAATTGTGAAATAAGGAAGTATGAGTTTTAGGGAGCAGGAATAAGTTTCAGTGGCTAGAGAATATTGAAATCGGTCGAAAAGGGTAGAGAAATCCCAATAAATCCAGCATAATATGCAAAAAAGCGGGTAAGGTGTCCGCTATTATGGACACCTTACCCGCTTTAAATAACTTCCGGTTTCGTCCCCATTGAGTCGAAGCCAGCTTTGCATTATACAGACTCACCTATTTCGTCCCTGTTGAGCCGAAGCCACCCTCACCTCTTACAGTCTCGCTGAGAGAATCGGTAAGATTGAAATCAGCCGTAATAAAAGGGGTAATTACAAGTTGGGCAACACGCTCGGCAGGTTCTATTGTCTGTTCCAAATCAGAGTGGTTATGAAGAGCTATCATAAATTCGCCTCTGTAGTCAGGGTCTACAACGCCAACTTTATTAGCAGGGGCAAGACCTCTTTTTGAAGCAAGACCGCTTCGCGGATATATAAGACCGGCATAACCTGCGGGGATTTCCATTGCAAGACCTGTGTGTACCATGACGGTTTCATGAGGCTTAATGGTAAGCGGTTCGTCAAGACATGCATATAAGTCCGCTCCGGCAGCATATTCCGAACCGTAAGTAGGCAGAATAGCTTTATCGTTAATTTTCTTTACATTAATTGTTGTCATGTTCCTTTCCTCCGTAATATGTGTAACTATTTAGAAGGGTAGTTATACTGTGGTTTGACAGGTTCCCAGATAACAATATCACCGCCGTTTTGAAGGGTGGCGGGAACATCAATAGCCCTCTGGTTGCTTGAACCACGGAAATATGCGGATAAATCTTTTAATTCTTCAACGTAAGGACCATCCATAAGAACATCAATGCCAGAAAGAATCTCCTTTGTTTCCGGAATTTCATTAACCATGCGGCCAAGTATATCCTTGTCAAAAAGATAACCGCTGTATATCCATATTGTTTTGCCTGAACCGTAAACTTCCCTTACCTTGCGGATAAGAGGAAGAATTCCGGGCTGGTTGGCAGGCTCCATCGGCTCACCGCCAAGAATTGTAAGACCGGAAATATAAGGTGGCTCAAGGTCTTTTATTATCATATCAATTTCTTTTTGGGTAAAGGGATTTCCGTAATTGAAATCCCATGTAACCTCATTAAAACAACCTTTGCAATGGTGGGTGCATCCGCTTACAAAAAGAGAAATTCTCACTCCCGGACCATTAGCAGCATCATTGCATTTTATATCTGCATAATTCATAACGTCCTCTTAGATATGTAATACTCTTGAATTAATTTCTTTTGTCTTACCTACGTTCCAAAAATTCTCGCCAAGATAACCACAGGTTCTTCTTGTAACGTTCATTTTATTGTGGTCTTTATTGTGGCACTGAGGACATTCCCATTCAAGCTTATCGTTGATTATGATTTCACCATCATATCCGCATACCTGGCAGTAATCTGATTTGGTATTGAACTCGGCATACTGGATATTGTCATATATGTATTTAACAAGTTCTTCAAGAGCAGGAAGGTTATGTCTTAAGTTAGGTATCTCAACGTAGGAGATAGCACCGCCTGAAGAAATAGTCTGGAACTGGCTCTCAAATTTGAACTTAGAAAAAGCGTCAATCTTTTCGCGGACGTCAACATGATATGAGTTAGTGTAGTAACCCTTATCCGTAACATCTTTTATAACGCCGAATTTACGTTTGTCAATTTCGGCAAAACGGTAGCAGAGGCTTTCTGCAGGTGTTCCGTAAAGACCGAAACCTAGACCTGTATTACGTTTCCATGTATCGCAGGCTTCACGGAGTCTGTTCATTACTTTAAGGGCAAAAGCTGTTCCCTTAGGGTCTGTGTGGCTTACACCGGTCATAAGCTTGGTAACTTCGTAAAGTCCGATATAGCCAAGTGAGATGGTAGAGTAGCCGTTATGTAAAAGCGGATCTATTGTTTCACCCGGCTTTAATCTTGCGATGGCACCATACTGCCAGTGAATAGGGCTGACATCGGATAATGTACCTTCAAGTGCTTTATGTCTGCACATAAGTGCTTCAAAACATAAAGAAAGTCTTTCTTCCATTAATTCCCAGAAAAGCTCTTCATTGCCGTTGGCAATAATACCCATCTGAGGAAGATTAATGCTGACAACACCCTGATTGAAACGACCTTCCCATTTGTAATTTCCGTTTTCGTCTTTCCAAGGACTTAAGAAAGAACGACATCCCATACATGAGAAAACTTCGCCCTCGTAGTTTTCACGCATCTTTTTAGCGGAAATGTAGTCAGGGTACATTCTTTTTGAAGAACACTCAACTGCTAATTTGGTAAGATAATCATATTTACCACCCTTTAAACAGTTATGTTCGTCAAGAACGTAAATAAGCTTTGGAAATGCAGGAGTGATATATACACCTGCTTCGTTTTTAATACCTTGAATTCTCTGCTTGAGAATTTCTTCTATAATTAAAGCAACCTCATCCTTGTAAGGATCGTCCTCCTTGAGATTAAGGAAAAGGGTAACAAAAGGAGACTGTCCATTTGTTGTCATTAATGTATTAATCTGATACTGGATTGTCTGGACACCTGATTTCAGTTCATCCATAGTTCTGTCGGCAGCTAATTTTTCGATAGCTTCGTCAGAAAGAATATCAGCAAATTTTTCTTTATAATTTCTAAGAAATTTCTCTTTGGTTTTTCTTAAATACTTGCCAAGGTGGCTGATATCAACAGACTGTCCGCCGTACTGGCTGCTTGCAACAGCGGCGATAATCTGTGTCATAACGGTACATGCAACCTGAAAGCTCTTAGGACTTTCAATCATCTTACCGTTCATAACTGTTCCGTTATCAAGCATATCACTTATGTTGATAAGACAGCAGTTAAAAATCGACTGCACAAAATAATCAGCGTCATGGAAGTGAAGAATACCTTCCTCATGCGCCTTCGATATTTTCTCCGGAAGAAGAAGACGGTTAGTAAGGTCTCTTGATACCTCACCTGCAATAAGGTCACGCTGTGTTGAAGCAACAGCGGCATTCTTATTGGAATTCTCCTCCATGGCATATTTGTTGGTCTGCTGTATAAGACCGAGGATAGATTCGTCTGTTGTGTTGGATTTACGAATCATCTGTCTCTGATATCGATAAATAATGTACGTCTTGGCTAAAACGAATTTACGCTCTGCCATGAGTTTCTGTTCGATAATATCCTGAATCTCTTCAACCTGTAATGTGTTGACACCTAATTTTTCAATAGATGCCACAATGCCGTGAATCTTCTCGTCTGAAATTCGTTCACTTATAGGCACTTCATCGTTAGCCTTATGTATTGCGATTATTATTTTACCGCGGTCATAAGTTACTTCTCGCCCATCTCTTTTAATAACCTTCATATAAGTTTCCTCCCAAAACCTGTAAAGTGGAATCAAGTCCACATGGCATATTATAGCATCTGATATATACTATGTCACTATATTTTGTTGAATGTTTTTAAAAAATACAATTTATCACACAATATATTGTGGTGGTAATAATCAGACAATTATGGAACAAAAGCATACATTTCAGAAACAATACAAATTCTCTACACACAAATATCACAATTGCCAAATATATTTACTATGATGTAAAATATAGGTAAAGAAAGGTGGGTGGAAGTATGGCAATAGAAATTTTTAACCGGTATGAAAAGAAATATATGATTGACAAATCCGTATATGAAGCAATTACCGGATACCTTACCGATTACATGGAGCCGGACAGATATTGCGTTAATGGAAAGAAATATACAATATGTAATATATACTTTGATACGGATACGGATGAACTGATAAGACGTTCCATTGATAAACCGGTCTACAAAGAGAAATTGAGGCTGCGTTCATATGGTACTCCGTCTGATGACAGCGAAGCATTTATTGAAATTAAGAAAAAATACAAAGGTATCGTTAATAAAAGAAGAACCACAATGACCCTTAAAGAGGCTGAAAATTTCATATATAAAGGGATGATTCCGGATTCACCTGAAGTCAACAGACAGGTGCTTAGCGAAATACGTTATTTTCTGGATTATTACAAGGTGTCACCAAAAGTATATATATCATATGAAAGAAGTGCGTTTTACGGAATTGAAGATGACAGCTTCAGAGTGACGTTTGATGACAATATTCTTGCAAGAAGAGATGAACTTGACCTTAGAAAAGGGTCTTTCGGTGAACCGATTCTTGATAAGGATAAATTGCTCATGGAGGTCAAAACATCAGGCGGAATGCCGATGTGGTTTCTGCCGGTTTTGTCGGAATATGGGATTTATCCTATATCGTTTTCAAAATACGGAACAGAATACATAAATTATTTTACAAATTATAAAGGAGACATAACTTATGTTTGAAACAATTTTAAAGACGACAGACGTGTCTATAATACCGATGCCCCAGTCACTTATCTGTATGGGAACAGCACTTATACTTGGACTTGTTATTTCTATATGCTACATGTGTACCCAGAAAAAAGGAAGTTATACAAAGGATTTTGCCATAGCACTTACAATTCTTCCCGCTGTTGTTGCAATCGTAATCATTCTTGTAGGAAGTAATGTTGCCAGGGCATTTTCTATTGCAGGGGCATTTGCACTTGTAAGATTCAGAAGTATTCCCGGCAATTCAAAAGATATTGCGGTAGTATTTCTTACTATGGCCATAGGACTTGCCACAGGACTTGGATACATAGCTTTTGGTGTGATGGGAACAGTACTTATCGTTCTGGTTATCGTGATTCTTTCGGTATCCGGTTTTGGGGAAAATAAGAGCGAAGAGAAATTATTAAGAATATTGATTCCTGAAAGCCTTAATTATAAAGATACTTTTAAAGATATTTTTGACAAATATCTGGATTATTACGAAATGAAGAATGTCAAAACAACCAATATGGGTTCAATGTTTGAACTGCAGTATCTTGTAACGGCAAAAAAAGATATGGATGAAAAAGCATTTATCGATGAAATCAGGTGCAGAAACGGCAATCTTAATATTTCTCTTGGGATGATGCCGGACAAACACGATACAATGTTGTAAAACTTTCTTGACATTAGCATAAAATAAATATAAATTAAATCTTACAGGTATAAGCCTGGAGGATTTAATTGTGGAGGATTCATTAAATGAGAACATATTATTGTAAAAAATGTGGAACAGCTAATGAAATTGAGGAGACTATGGAAAAGTTTTTCTGTGCCAACTGCGGAACAGAGAACAGTGTACCACAGAAAGTGTCATCAGATACTGCATCAAAGCCTGTAAGCGGTGATAAGCCGGCAGAAACTTCATCTTATATTTATGGCAGTGTGGATATGGCAGCAAGCAAAGAACCGGATGAGAAAACTGAACAGAATACGGCCGAACCTGTGCAGCAACCTGTATATTCCTATGGAGAACAGAATATTGCATCGGGTTCATATACAGAACCTGTATCGTCAAAGCCTGTTAAAGTTAAGAAGAAAAAGACAGGACTTATTGTTACACTTGTTGTACTTGTGGCAATAATCGCAGCGGCAGTTGTTTTACTTATTACACCTGTTAAATCACCACTTCCTATTAAATTCAGATGTGATGACTGTAACAAGATAAAATACAGTGAAAAATATGAGGTAGAATACGAAGATACAGGAAAAGTTGAAGAACGCTATATCTGTAAGGACTGCTTTGAGGAAAACGGATACGAGGAACAGTAATGTTAGAACTAAAAGAAAATGTTCTTGATACGGATACATATCTATATCTTAGAAAAAAAGTAGGCTGGATAAAGCTTACGGATAAACAGGCAGAACAGGCTGTTAATAACAGCCTGTTTACTGTGTGCGCATACCTTGACGGTAAACCTGTGGGAATGGGCAGGGTAATAGGTGACGGAGCCGTAATATCCTATATCCAGGACCTCGTTGTTATACCTGAGGCACAGAAAAAAGGAATAGGAAGACAGATACTTTTAAGGTTGAAGAAATTTGTGGAAGAAATCACTGAGCCGGGAAGCCGGATGATGCTATGTCTCATGTGTGCCAAAGGCAGGGAAAAGTTCTATATAGATAACGGCTTTACCGCAAGACCTACGGACAAGCTGGGTCCGGGTATGATTATATATATCGATAAAGATAAAGATGGTAACAGGGAATCACAGACTACATAAGTGATTCCCATTTTTCATATAATTCGTTCTGCTTCTGTTCAAGTTCTGATTTACGGCTGCTTAATTCCGTAAGTTTATTTATGTCAGTATATATTTCTTCTTTTGTCAGCATTGAATCAATTTCCGAAAGTTCTTCATCAATTCCCGAGATTTCTTTTTCACATTTTTCAATTTCATTTTTGCGACGGCGTTCTTTTGCCTGTTCTTCTTTCTGAAGTATACGGTCCTCTTTGGAAACGGAGACAGTAACCGCAGCTTTGGAAGAAGCAGAAGCGGGGACCTGTACATTTTTTTCCAGATAATAGTCATAATTACCTATGTAATTGGTAATTGTGTTGTTTCTCAAATCCAATATTCTTGTGGCTACCGTATTAATAAAATATCGGTCATGGGATACAAAAAAACATGTTCCGGTGTATTTATTAAGTGCACTTTCAAGGATTTCCTTTGATACCATATCAAGGTGATTTGTTGGCTCATCAAGGAGCAGAAAATTAGCATTGGAAAGCATTAGCTTTGCTAAGAGGACACGGCCTCTTTCTCCGCCGCTTAATTCACCGATACGCTTGAATACGTCATCATCGGTAAAAAGAAAGGCAGCCAGTACGTTCCGCACCTTAGTATTATTCATGTCAGGGTAAGTGTCCTGAATTTCATCAAAAATTGTTTTGTTCATATCAAGTACCTGATGTTCCTGGTCGTAATAACCGCAGGTAACATTGGCACCGAGACGGCAGGTTCCGGAATCTGCATCAATTATTCCGTTTATTATTTTTAGAATGGTTGTTTTGCCGGTACCATTGGCGCCAATCAGGGCAACACGCTCACCACGTTTGATCTCAAAACTGATGTCATCAAATAAGTGGTTACTGCCAAAACTTTTTGACAGGTGAGAAACCGTAAGAACATCATTACCGCTTACAACTGAAGGCTCTAAATCAATACGCATGCCGGAGGATTCCGCTAAAGGTTTGTCAATAACTTCCATTTTAGACAGAAGTTTTTCACGGCTTTCCGCACGTTTTATGGATTTTTCACTGTTAAACTGCTTTAACTTGTCAATAACTTGCTGCTGGTGTTTGATTTCACGCTGATTATTAAGGTAGGCTTTCATTTCAGCGTCCCTTAAAGCAGCTTTTTTAACAGAATAGTCGGAATATGAACCTGAAAAAACAGTGACACTGCCCCTGTCAATTTCAATTACTTTTGTAACAATCTTATCAAGAAAATAACGGTCGTGGGATACAATGATTACGCTGCCCTGATAATTTTTAAGGTATGTTTCAAGCCAGCTTATCGATGGCAGGTCCAGGTGGTTCGTTGGCTCATCAAGAAGCAGTATGTCAGGCTTCGTTAAAAGAAGGCGGCATAGTGCAACACGGGTTTTCTGACCTCCTGAAAGGGAAGATATCTTTTTATCAAATTCATCCTCTGTAAAGCCGAGTCCTTTTATGACTCCTGCTATTTCACTTCTTACTGCGTATCCGTTCTGCTGCTCAAATTCGTGGTTTAATCTTGTATATTTTTCGAGCATTTCATTGAGAACATCGTCCTTGGCATTCTTCATATCTGTTTCCAGCTGCCTTATGGAAAGTTCTAACGACATTACGTCCTGTTTTACTGAAAGAACTTCTTCATAAATGGTGTTATTGCCGTCGATGCTCTGATGTTGGGCAAGATATCCCATTGTTTTGTCCTTACTGATTGTAACGGAACCGTCATCGGGAGCGAGCTCACCTATTATAATTTTTAAAAGGGTGGATTTACCTACGCCGTTGGCACCTACAATAGCTGCCTTTTCACCATCCTCAATGTGAAAGGATACGTTATTTAGAATCGTGTTATCTATAAAAGTTTTACTTATGTTGCTGCAATTTAAAATCATTTCTATAACCTGCTTATTGTGTTTTTTACCAGAGTAACCATATTAAGTTCTGCTTTTTTTGCTATGGCTGTGACTTCACTATGGGATAATTCTGTGGAAGACAGACCGGCTGCCTTGTTGGTTATTAAAGATATACCAAGTATTTTCATACCGCAATGCCTTGCCACGATTGCTTCGGGAACAGTTGACATACCGGCCGCATCTGCACCAAGAATGGCAATGCCTCTTATCTCGGCAGGAGTTTCATACTGGGGACCTCTGAAAAAACAGTAGACACCTTCATCTACGGGAATGTTGTGTTCTTTTGCCGTCATTCTGGCAGCCTCAATGTATTCTTTTGTATATACTTCTGTCATATCCTTAAAACGCGGACCGAATTCATCAAGGTTAGGCCCACGGAGAGGAGACGGACACATATAGCTTAAATGATCTGTGATAAGCATTATTGAGCCGGGATTAAGACTTGACTTTATACCGCCTGCTGCATTGGTAACAATAAGTTTTTTGATACCAAGATTCGCAAATACCCTTATAGGAAGAGTAACGGCGTCCATATCATGTCCCTCATAATAGTGGAATCTGCCACTCATAACGATTACTTTTTTATCTGAAATCATACCGCATACAAGCTCTCCGGCATGTCCCTTAACCGTTGAGGCGTGAAATCCCGGAATATCGCTGTATTTAATAACAACAGGGGACTGGACCTCGTCAGCTAAAGGACCAAGACCTGAACCAAGTATTATAGCAATTTCCGGTGTAAATTTAATTGAATCTGCTATATATTCAGCAGCATTGTTGATAACATCAATAATATTTTCCATGTGTAATCCTCCATTGTAAAATACTGTATGCACAGCATTTTATTCCGTTTTCGGTGTCTGTTGCGTCATAGGTCAGAATTACTCATTTGCGCAAGCACAATCGTAATTCTGACTTATGACGCTTATATCGTTAAATTATATCTTAGATAACAAAGGATTGCAAGAAACATAAAAACAGTGGTATAATTTATGAAAATATTTTTTGCGAGGTATAATGACGTGTTAAAATGTGAGAATCTCGTTAAGGTGTATTCCGGCTGCAGAGCCGTGGATGGACTTAACCTGGAACTTGATGCGGGAAGGATATATGCACTTCTCGGTCCGAACGGAAGCGGTAAGTCGACTTTTATGAAGATGGTGGTCGGACTTATTAAACCTACAGAGGGAAAAATCTATCTTGACGGGGAAGAAATCTCAGACAAGACAAGAGCTAGAATTACATATATGCCAACAGAAAATTATTTCTACAATTATATGAGAATTAAGGATATAGCATCCTTTTACAAAGACTTTTATAATGATTTTGACGAGGACAGGATGTATGGATTGCTTGACAGAATGGAATTACATTTTGATGGCAAGGTAAGAAATATGTCAACCGGTATGCTTGCAAAGCTTAAATTAGCGGTAGCAATGGCAAGAAATTCAAGAGTTATTCTTCTTGATGAACCATTGAACGGTATAGATATAATTGCAAGAGAACAGGTTATGAATACAATAACCGGATATAACAGCGAAGATAAAATAATTATTGTATCAAGCCATCTTGTTGATGAACTTGAGCATGCGGCAGGCGGAGCTGTTTTTATAAAAGACGGCAGAGTTGTTATGGCTGGCAATACGGAAGATATCAGAAGTTATAATGATAACAAATCCCTTGTCGACTTATATAAGGAAATTTATGGAGGTATGTATAATGGGCAAACTTATTAAATATGAATTCCGTAAGGATTCCGGCACATACCTTACATTGTTTGGTATTCTTGTGGTTACCGAGATATATTTTCTTATAAGCTTTTTACTTAAAAGCGATAATCATATGGTACTGGCACTTGTTCTGGCCGAACTTGGAGGGTCATTCGGTATTCTGGCACTTATGATCAGCGGAGCTGTGTCATATTCTAAGGAAATCAACTCAAAGTACAGTTATATGACTTTCATGACACCTAATTCAACATATAAGATTGTGGGAGCCAAATATCTGTCACTCCTTATTGTTACTGTGGCAGGCACATTGATATTCAGTCTTTTTCTCGGACTTAATATAAAGCTCATAACAGACAGATATAAGGAAATACATATAATTACCTCAGAACTTGATGAACTTGGGAGGGCATTTGGATTTAATACGGGTTCATATATAGCTTCTTTTCTGGCAACACTTGTTACTATGATGATAAGTTTTTTATTCAGCGTGAGCTGTGCATATGTTGCCATAACTCTCAGTACAACTATTCTTGCGAACAGAAAAGGCAAAGCTTTTTTATCTATAGTATTCTTTTTTGTGATAGTTATATTGACATCGTTTATAGCAGGCAGGATTCCGGTAGTGGATTACGGAGATACATTTTTACAATATCTTGCAGGTAATATTTATGTTTATTTATTCAGATTGTGCCTTATTGCAGGCAGTTATCTGTTTGTATCATATATGTTAAAAAAGAAAATAAGTTTATAGTCTGACAGTATGGAGGGATTGTATTGGAAGAAAACGAAATATCACTTGCTGTTATCAAAAGACTTCCAAGGTATTTCAGATATCTTGAAGAACTTATTGACAGTGGCGTGGAAAGAATTTCATCAGGCGAATTAAGCCGCAGGATGAATGTTACGGCTTCACAGATAAGACAGGATCTTAATAATTTTGGAGGCTTCGGACAGCAGGGTTACGGTTATAATGTAAAATATCTTCACAGTGAGATTGCAAAGATTCTCGGAATTGACAAGATTCACAGCGTAATAATCGTAGGTGCCGGAAATCTTGGCAAAGCACTTGCCAATTATGCTAATTTTGAAAAAAGAGGTTTTGTCGTAAAAGCAATGTTTGATACCAACGAAGCTCTTATCGGTAAAGAATGCAGAGGCGCAGTAATCAGACCGATGAGTGAAATGGAAGCTTTTATTAAAGATAATAATATTGAAATCCTTGCACTGACGATTCCAAAAGGAAGTGCAACGGAGGTAGTCCAGACTGCGATTAAGGCAGGAATTAAAGGAATATGGAATTTTGCCCATATTGATTTAGAGGTGCCTGACAATGTGGTGGTTGAAAATGTACATTTGTCAGAGAGCCTTATGACACTTTCTTATAATATTACGAGGTTGCACTAGATAAATGTCAATAACGATAGAAGATGTAAAGAAAAATGTTGCATATAAACAATTGCCTATAGTTATTCTTGATGAACGGTGGCACAGGCTTTTTCCTGAAAAAGATAAGTCGCCTGAAGTAAAAAGACTTGAAAAAAATCTTGGCACCCTGCTAAAAAGGCAGGGACAGATAACCAATGATTTAAAGGCTTTAAGAAAAATTAAAAGCGACATTATGAAGGAAATAATTGATAATTCCGCGGATATAGGAGATACTGATGCCAAACGGAACAAAATAATGGCGCGTGACCAGAAACTTGTTCTGGAAGCCAAAGAAAAGATAGAAAAGCTTGAACAGGAAGAAATCGAAATTCCGGGCAGGATAAGGGATGCAAATATTGAGCTTGTAATTCAGGGAATAGATGAATGTTACAGGCGTATACACAATAATTATGACGATATCCAGCTCTTAGGAAAATGGATAAATGAGATGAGAGTCGAGCTTAAGAAAAAGGTTCTTATAAAACAGGATAAAGAACTGAAGAACACAGAAATTTATTCATATATGCACGACCTTTTAGGTCCTGATATGATAGAAATATTTGATAATAAAAAGGGATAATTATGAAGTATGCATTGACAGGCAGAATGTCAAAAGAAGTTGATAGATTTACAATTGATAAGATGGGTGTTCCGTCTTTAGTTCTTATGGAAAGAGCGGCAGTCAGTACAGCTATGAAGGTTGCAGAGATTGTTGCTCTTTTCAGACGTAATGTAAGAATATTGGCGGTATGCGGTAAAGGCAATAACGGAGCTGATGCGGCAGCCGCAGCAAGGATATTGTCATGGCAGGGCGTGGCTGTTGATATTGCCGTAATAGACGATGACAGAAAGGAAACGGAAGAATTTGCCACACAAATGACGATTGCCGGGAACAGTGGTCTCAACTTTGTGAACGTTTCTGCCATACCGGAATATGATATAATAATAGATGGTATTTTTGGAACAGGGCTTTCAAGGAATGTCGAAGGAATATATGCTGATGTGATAGATCTGATTAACTGTTCCAATAATGTTGTGGTAAGTGTTGACATTCCGTCCGGCATAGATTCCGAAACGGGAGCGGTTCTTTCTAAAGCCGTTAAAGCCGATGCTACAGTGACTTTTGGTTATAATAAGGTCGGTAATATGATATATCCCGGCAAAGAGTTAAGCGGGGAAGTCACGGTAGCAGACATAGGTTTCTGCCCGGAAGCAATCAAAACACTTAATCCATGTATGTATTTTACAGAAGATGATTTAAGAAAAATACCTGACAGAAAAGCATATTCCAATAAAGGAACCTACGGTAAAATTCTTGTCATTGCAGGAAGCCGTGATATGAGCGGAGCCGCATATTTAAGCGGAGCTTCAGCCTATAGGACAGGTGCGGGACTTGTGGAGATTCTTACCTATGAAAGCAATACGGATATAATTAAGAAACTGCTTCCGGAAGCAATTGTAACGGGTTATAACGAAGATAATTATTGCTGCATGCTTGAAAAAAGTTTAAAGAAAGCCACATGCGTTATTCTTGGTCCCGGACTTTCAAAAGATATAACAGCGCATAATATAACGGAAGAGATCCTTAAACGCTGCGAAGTCCCACTTATTATAGATGCGGATGCGTTAAATATTATTGCCGAAGATATATCATTATTGAAAAGTTATTCCCATGTTGCTATAATTACACCACATATCGGTGAATTTATGAGACTTACGGGGCTTACCAAAGAAGAACTTCTAAAGGACAGTGTTGCAGCTGCAAAATGTTTTGCACAAGAATTTAACGTCATTCTTGTTATGAAGAACGCAGTCACTGTTGTCGCAGAGCCTTGTGAAAATGGCAGGGCATATATAAATTCCTCAGGAACAGGAGCAATGTCTAAAGCAGGCATGGGCGATGTACTGACCGGTGTTATTGCGGGAATGCTCTCTCTTAGGATAGAACCATTTTCAGCAGCCTGTATGGGTGTATATTTACACGGAATTGCCGGTGAGATAGCGGAAGAAGAACAGGGTTCACATTCTGTTATGGCAGGAGACGTTGTAAATATACTGGGAAAGGCAGTTAATAAATAGTAAAGGAAAATTGAAATGAAAGAATTTACAAGGACATATTCGGTTATTCATCTTGATTCGATATACAAAAATATAGAAGAAGCAAAAAAAAGAGTCGGTAGTGACACCAAAATAATGGCAATTGTAAAAGCTAATGCTTACGGACATGGTGCTGTGGAAGTAGCAGGAGCAATCAAAGATAAAGTATACGGATTTGCCGTTGCAACCGTAAGGGAAGCTCTTACATTAAGGGAAAGCGGCGTTGACAATCCGATACTTGTACTTGGATATGTATGCAAAGCAGAATATGAATCTGTCATAAGAAATAATATTATTTTTGCCATGCTTACAAAGGATATGGCAAAAGATATATCAGAATGTGCCGTAAGGATAGGAATTACAGCAAAGTGCCATATTAAGATTAATACCGGAATGAACAGAATCGGTTTTCCTGTAAATGAAGAAGCTATAGATGATATAGCAGAACTTACAGGTTATGAAGGACTTGACTGCGAAGGAATTTTCATGCATTTTGCAACGGCGGACAGCGCGGACAAAAGTTATGCAAAGCATCAGTTTGAATTGTTTATGGATGTTATCTCAAAACTTGAAAAAAGAGGCATTCAATTCAAAATACGACATTGTGCCAACAGTGCGGCAATAATAGATCTGCCGGAATATAAGCTTGACATGGTAAGGGAAGGTATTATTTTATACGGACTTAAGCCAAGTGACGAAGTGGACGCATCAATGAAATATTACCCTGCGCTTGAACTTAAGACCCATGTTATTTTTGTAAAAGAACTGGGTGCCGGTGAAAGCATAAGCTATGGAAGAACTTTTGTGACAGACAGACCGATGAGGATTGCAACTGTTGCGATTGGATATGCCGACGGCTATCCAAGGTCGCTTTCCAATAAAGGATATGTACTTATCCATGGAAAAAAGGCAAAGGTTGTCGGCAGGGTATGTATGGATCAGATGATGATTGATGTAACCGATATACCGGATGTTAATGTTGAAGATGTGGTAACAGTTGTCGGAAAAGACGGCAGCGAAGAGATTACATTTGAAGAAGTAGGAGAACTTTCAGGAAGATTTAATTATGAATTTGTATGTGATATTTCTGAAAGAGTAGAGAGAAAATACGTTTAGTATTGAATAAACACACATGATACTGGAGATAATGCTTATATCATAAACGAAAGGTCGTGTGTTACTTGAATATTAAAAGGGGAGACATTTTTTATGCTGACCTAAGACCTGTGGTTGGTTCTGAACAGGGTGGTGTAAGACCCGTACTTATTGTCCAGAATGACACAGGGAACAGGCACAGTCCCACTGTGATAATAGCAGCAATTACCTCACGAATGAAACATAAACTTCCGACGCATGTTGAAATTGATTCAAAAAGGTATGATATGATTAAAGATTCCGTTATTTTACTCGAACAGCTACGAACTATAGATAAGGCAAGACTTAAGGATAAAGTATGCCATCTTGATAATGAAATAATAACAAAAGTTAATGAGGCACTTATAACAAGCCTTGAGATACAAAATACATAAGAAGGAGATTTGTTATGGTCTATGGCCATTTTGGTATTGGAATAGTTTTATTTGTTTTTTTTCTGACAATTGATGTTATTCTGTATGCATTTAACGCAGCAATACGGATGCTAAGCCCCAACGATATAGCCGAAAGCAAGGAAGGCAAGGCGAAATACAGGGAGATGATTTCTAAGATTCTTGAATCTCCGTCACGATTTAATGACACAGTGAACATAATTGTGTATATTACCAACATCATTGCCGGAAGTTACATATTGGGTTCCCTGGCAAGGAGAGTTATTCAGTCTGTCAACGGAGACAAAACGTGGATATATATTGTACTTGCAGCTGCCATGATACTTGTTTTTATAATATTTGGAGTTATAATTCCCGAAAAGTGTGGAAGACGCAAACCTGTAAGGACAGCAATCAAACTTGTAAAGTACGTGCGTTTTCTTATGCTTGTGCTTTCACCGGTTGTTTTTGTTACAACCATGATTGCAAAAGGAATCTTAAGAATTTTTGGCATTAAAAATCCTGATGCTGAGGAAAATGTTACAGAGGAAGAAATCATTACAATGGTTAATGAAGGTCAGGAGCAGGGCGTTTTGGAGGCCGGAGAGGCTGAAATGATTACCAATATTTTTGAACTTGGAGATAAACATGCCGGTGATATAATGACACACAGAAGCAATATAGAAGCGGTGGAAAGTACCATTACACTTGACAATTTTATCCAGAACCATATAGAAGGTAAATATTCAAGGTTCCCCGTTTATGAAGGTGATATTGATAATATTGTAGGAACAATACATATAAGGGACGCACTTATTTTTTACAGAAATATTCCTAACCGTAAGAAACTGCTTAAGGATGTAAAAGGTCTTTTAAGAAAACCTTATATGGTTCCGGAAACAATGGACATAGACGATATGCTTAAGGATATGCAGGAGAAAAAAATCCACATGGGTATTGTCGTGGATGAGTATGGACAGACAGCGGGAATCGTATCAATGGAGGATATTATAGAAGAAATAGTAGGCAATATCCTTGATGAATATGACGATGAGGAAGAAGTGGTTGAATATGCAGGAGACGATACTTACGTGGTGGATGGTCTCACAGCGATAGAAGATATTAACAGTCTGTTGGGAATTAAAATTGAAAGCGATGGTTTTGAGACACTTAATGGATTTTTAATATCAAAACTTGGCAGAATCGCATCTGAAAATGAGACAGAGGTTATTGAAGCATATGGATTCAGCTTTAAAATACTGGAAGTTACAGGTAATGTAATCAGAAAAGTAGAAATAACAAAAATAGATAAAAAGGAAGGTATTGACGATGAGCAACTACAAAATTGAAACAAAGTGTATACAGAGCGGATACACACCAAAGAAAGGGGAACCAAGAGTTTTACCTATTTATCAGAGCACAACATTTAAGTATGACACAAGTGACCAGATGGGCAGGTTGTTTGACCTTGAAGATACGGGATATTTCTACACAAGGCTTCAGAATCCTACCAATGATGCGGTTGCCGCTAAGATATGTGATCTTGAGGGCGGTGTAGGCGCGATGCTTACTTCTTCAGGACAGGCAGCTAACTTTTATGCCATGTTTAATATATGTGAAGCAGGTGGACATATTGTAGCGTCTTCCGCAATTTACGGAGGAACATATAACCTTCTTGGAACAACAATGAAGAAACTTGGAATTGATTGTACTTTTGTATCACCTGAGGCCGATGAGGCAGAGTTACAGGCAGCTATAAGACCTAATACAAAACTTATCTTTGGTGAGACAATTTCTAATCCTACACTTGAAGTTCTTGATATTGAGCTTTTTGCAAGGGTTGCACATAAAAATGGGATACCTCTTGTTGTAGACAATACTTTTGCGACACCTATTAACTGCAGACCATTTGAATTTGGTGCAGATATAGTTGTACATTCCACAACAAAATATATGGATGGACACGCAACACAGGTAGGCGGATGCATCGTTGACAGCGGTAACTTTGACTGGATGGCACATAAAGATAAATTCCCGGGACTTACAACAAAAGATGAGTCATACCATGGAATTATTTATGCCGAGAAGTTTGGAAAAATGGCTTACATAACAAAATGTACAACACAGCTTATGAGGGATTTAGGATCTATACCTTCTCCAAATAACTGTTTTTTACTTAACCTCGGACTTGAAACCCTTCACCTTCGTATGCCACGTCATTGTGCCAATGCGCTTGCGGTTGCAAAATATCTTAAAAATAATGAAAAAGTGGAATGGGTTAATTACCCTGACCTTGAAGGGGACAAATATCATGACCGTCAGTTAAAATATCTGCCAAATGGAAGCTGTGGTGTTGTAACCTTCGGACTTAAGGGCGGAAGGGACGTTGCCATAAAATTTATGGATAATCTTAAACTTGCGGCAATCGTTACGCATGTTGCGGACAGCAGAACTTCTGTTTTACATCCTGCAAGCCATACACACAGACAGCTTACGGATGAACAGCTTAAGGCAGCAGGCGTTAATCCTGACTTAATCAGATTCTCAGTTGGTACAGAAAATGTTGAGGATATCATTGCAGATATAGAACAGGCTTTAAAAGCTGCAACGGTATAATGTGAATAAATATGCCATCTTCGGTAATAATATTGCCGGAGGTGGCATTTATGTTTGAAACAGTGTATATTCTGGGAGAAATTGAAGGACATGACGGAGGCGGTTCTGATAAAAACACAAAATATGATGAAATAATTCCAAGGCTTGTGTCCATAGAAAATAATGATGATGTTGATGGTGTTTTATTTGTTATTAACACTATGGGAGGGGATGTTTCAGCGGGGCTTGCCATTGCGGAAATGATAGCTGGGCTTAGTAAGCCTACGGTGTCCCTTGTAATAGGGGAAAGCCATTCCATAGGAGTACCCATAGCGGTGGCTGCGAATTACTCATTTATAGTGAAAAGTGCAACCGTTGTTATCCATCCTGTAAGAATGACGGGAACAATATTAGGAACCAGACAGACCTATAGGCAGTTCAGATCCATACAGGACAGAATAGTGCGTTTCATATCGGAGCACAGCAGATGCAGCGAAGAAAGTATAGAAAAAATGATGATGGATACTTCGATGATGTCCAGTGATTTAGGCACTATTCTTGTTGGGGAAGAAGCAGTGGAAGCCGGACTTATTGATGAAAACGGCAGTATTGACAAAGCGTGGAATAAATTGAAATTCATTTGTCAAAATAAAGGTGAAATGGTATAATTAGGAGAATGTCTTTATAGGAGGAATGAACTTTGAATATACTGAAGTCAATTTTATTGGGATTGGTTCAGGGGCTTACGGAATTTTTACCCGTGAGCAGTTCCGGACATCTGGCTATTTTTGGTAAGATTCTTGGTACAAATCTTGATTCGGAAATATATTTTAATGTATTGCTTCATCTTGGAACACTGATTGCAATCATAATTGTATTCCATGAGGATATATGGCATATGATTCAGGAGTTTTTTCAGATGCTTCTTATTATCTTTGCTAATTTTATAGTTTTTATAAAAAGACGGCGTGGGGATACGAAGTATACATATTTTAAGGTGGTTAATTCCAATTATAAAAAACTTGTGTTAATGATTATAATTTCAACTATTCCCACAGGACTTATAGGACTTCTCGGCAGAAATTTTACCGAGCTTGCAACAAATACCCTGTGGTTTGTGGGAATATGTCTTATGATTACATCCGGAATTCTTATGCTTGCAGACAAGAAGAGCGATAATACCATGAAAATTAACAAGGCAAAATATTCGGATGCTTATTTTATCGGTGTCGCACAGGGTGTTGCAACACTGCCGGGAATTTCAAGATCCGGTGCAACAATAGCAACAGGAATGATGCTTGGCTTTAATAAACAGTTGGCGATTAAATACTCATTCCTTATGTCCATACCGGCTGTACTTGGAGCTGTTATAGTGGAACTTGCCGGCAACAGGAATGTTGTATTCGGTTCTGCTGATTTACCGGGATATGTTCTTGGAACAATTACAGCGGCAGTAAGCGGATATTTTGCTATTAAATTTATGCTAAGACTTATAAAAAATAAGAGTTACAAGGGATTCTCAATCTACTGCATCATTGCCGGTGTGGCAGGAATAATCCTTTCATTTATAAAATAACAGGAGGCTGAACTTTTTTATGGCTACAGGCAGTAAAAACGGACAGACGAAAAAGAAGCCGGCAGGCAGAAAAAAGCCCGCTGCAAAAAAATATAATAATAAACTTATTACAGAAGCAGTTTTATTAATATTGATGGCACTCTGCGTTATATTTTTTCTTGCCAATTTCGGCGTAGGAGGAATTGTAGGTAAAGGTATAAGCGCATTTTTCTTCGGGCTATTCGGAATACTTGCATATATTTTCCCGATTCTTCTGTTTGCTGCGGTAATTTTTGCAATGTCCAATAAGAATAGTTCGATTGCCAGAGTCAAACTTATTGCAGTATTGTTTGAACTGATTTTTTTATGTACTCTGATACAGCTGATTTCCGGAAGCCACAGCGGTGAATGGAATGTCGGTGATTTTTACATAAATTCCAGCACACATAAGAACGGCGGTGGTTTTTTTGGCGGTATGCTGTGTCTGCTTTTTAGTAAACTGTTTGGTAATGCAGGTGCATATATTTTTACGGTTGTACTAATAATTATAGCAGCGGTTATCATAACGGAACATTCGTTTATCGGCGGTGTTAAAAAGAATAGCAAAAAAGTATACAACGCCGCAAAACGTGATATGGAAGCGTACAAAGCGGACGTAGCAGTTAAGCGTAAAGAAAAAGAACGAATGGAAGAACTTAGGGCAAGTGAGAAGATGCCTCCTAAGAAAAAACGTTCTTCCGTGAAAGTTGAAGGAATAACAACGGATACATGCATGGAAAAGGCGGATGCAGAGACTACAGGGGAAGATGTATATTCATATGAAAAGGCAGAGGATATAAAGCCTTTTGATGAAAATGAGTATGCCAATGTTGTTGATGCAACAGATTATGCAATGAGACATTTCCAGGATGAACAGAGTATTCCTTTTGAACCGGCTTATGAGGATGTTAAAGAGATACTTCCTCCTTCCGGGACTGTGGAAACTGCCGCTGCCAATACAGCAATAGTTAATGAAGAACCACAGAGGGCAGAAGAAGATTACATTGATATGGAGCTGGTAAAGAACGAACTTGAGAAAGAACAACTTCTAAAGCCTGATAAGGAAAAAAACGTTAAACCGGAGCCCGTTCACGGTAATGTGACGGAGCAGGCACAGGCATTACCGGTAAAACCATCACATACAGCTAAAAACAACAAATACAAACTTCCTCCTGTAAGCCTTTTAAAGAGAAGCAGCGGAAATCCCAAAGGGAATGACGGCAAGGACGAACTCAGGGCAACAGCAGGCAAATTACAGCAGACACTTGCTACATTTGGTGTTAACGTTACAATAACGGATGTAAGCCGGGGACCTGCAGTTACAAGATATGAATTGCAGCCTGAACAGGGCGTTAAGGTAAGCAAAATAGTTTCCCTTGCGGATGATATAAAGCTCAATCTTGCAGCGGCGGACATAAGAATTGAAGCACCAATCCCCGGAAAGGCTGCTGTCGGAATTGAAGTACCTAATAAAGAAAATTCCGGCGTAATGCTTGGAGACCTTATTGCCAGCAAAGAATTCAGGGATGCCAAGTCTAAAATTGCTTTTGCGGCAGGTAAAGACATCGCAGGCCAGATAGTAATGGCAGATATTGCTAAGATGCCCCACCTTCTTATTGCGGGTGCAACGGGTTCAGGTAAATCGGTATGTATTAATACTATTATTATGAGTATTCTTTTTAAGGCAAGACCTGAAGAGGTGAAGCTTATAATGGTTGACCCAAAGGTTGTGGAGCTTAGCGTATATAACGGAATACCCCACCTCCTTACACCTGTTGTAACGGACCCTAAAAAAGCAGCCGCGGCACTTAACTGGGCTGTGGCGGAAATGATGAAAAGATATCAGCTTTTTGCAACTTACGGCGTAAGGGATATGAAGGGCTTTAATGAAAAGATATCGGGAATGGAACCTGAGGAAGGCAAAGAGCTTCCTGAGGTTATGGCACAGATTGTTATAATCATTGATGAGCTTGCAGACCTTATGATGGTTGCATCAGGAGATGTAGAGGATGCCATAGTAAGACTTGCACAGCTTGCCAGAGCGGCAGGTATCCACCTTATTATTGCTACCCAGAGACCAAGTGTTAATGTCATAACAGGTCTTATCAAAGCCAATGTTCCTTCAAGAATTGCCTTTTCGGTATCATCCGGTGTAGACTCAAGAACAATACTTGATATGGTAGGAGCAGAAAAACTTCTCGGTAAGGGTGATATGCTATTTTATCCACAGGGCTATCAGAAACCGGCGAGAGTACAGGGCGCATTCGTATCTGACGAAGAGGTATCGGCGGTTGTTGATTTTATTAAGGAAAATAGCAATGAGACCGGATACAGTGAAGAAATAGAAAATCACCTGAGTAATCCTGAATTTGAAGAAAGTCAGGCTTTTTCCGGTGACAGGGACCAGTATTTTGCCGATGCGGGCAGATTTATCATAGAAAAAGAACGTGCATCGATAGGAATGCTGCAAAGGGTATTTAAAATCGGTTTTAACAGGGCTGCAAGAATTATGGATCAGCTTGGGGAAGCCGGTGTGGTAGGACCTGAAGAGGGTACCAAGCCACGTAAAGTTATGATGACAATGGAAGAATTTGAAGAATTTCTTAAGAATAACTAACATTATGGAGGAAAAGGAATGTTTAAATCAGATATAGAAATAGCACAGGAAGCAAAGATGTCACATATACGTGATATTGCAGGCAGATTTGGTATAGCAGAGGACGAACTTGAATTTTACGGAAAGTACAAAGCAAAATTAACCGATGAACTTGAAAAAAGAGTAGCAGGCAATAAAGACGGCAAACTTATTCTTGTAACTGCGATTAATCCAACCCCGGCCGGAGAGGGCAAGACAACAATCAGTATCGGTCTTACGGAAGCACTTAACAAGCTTGGCAAAAAGACAATGGCGGCACTTCGTGAACCATCCCTTGGACCATGTTTTGGTATTAAGGGCGGTGCCGCAGGTGGAGGATATTCTCAGGTAGTACCTATGGAAGATCTTAATCTTCATTTTACAGGTGACTTTCACGCAATAACAAGTGCCAATAACCTTCTTGCAGCGCTTCTTGACAACCACATCCAGCAGGGCAATGAACTTCAGATAGATACAAGACAGGTTGTATGGAAAAGATGTCTTGATATGAATGACAGAGTTCTCAGGAATATCGTAGTCGGACTTGGTGCAAAGGCTGACGGAGTGGTAAGGGAAGACCATTTTGTAATAACAGTTGCCTCTGAAATTATGGCAATTCTCTGTCTTGCAACAGATATGGCTGATTTAAAGAAAAGACTTTCGGAAATAATTGTTGCATATAATTATGCAGGAGAACCTGTGACAGCAGGTGATTTACATGCCACAGGCGCGATGGCAGCACTTTTAAAAGATGCAATTAAGCCTAATATAATACAGACACTGGAGGGAAATCCTGCAATTGTCCATGGAGGACCTTTTGCCAATATTGCCCATGGATGCAACTCTGTAAGAGCTACAAAAATGGCACTTAAATTATCTGATTATGTTGTAACTGAGGCAGGTTTTGGTGCTGACCTTGGAGCAGAAAAATTCCTTGATATTAAATGCCGTAAGACAGGTTTACGTCCTGATGCGGTAGTTATAGTAGCTACTGTTAAGGCATTAAAATACAATGGTGGTGTAAAGAAAGAGAATCTTTCTGAAGAAAATCTTGAAGCTCTTAAAGCAGGAATCGTTAATCTTGATAAGCATATTGAGAATATGCAGAACTTCGGACTTAATGTTGTTGTGACACTTAATGCTTTCGCAACAGATACAGAAGCAGAACATAACTTCATCAAAGAACATGTTGAAGGAATGGGTTGTGAATTTGCTCTTGCCAGAGTATGGGAAAAGGGTGGAGAAGGCGGAATTGAACTTGCAAATAAGGTTCTTAAAGCAATCGAAAAAGAACAGAAACCATTCACATTGACATACTCAGATGATATGGGACTTAAAGATAAAGTTAAAGCGATAGCAACTAAGATTTATGGAGCAAAGGATGTAAGTTTTGCACCGGCAGCTTCCAAAATGCTTGACAAGATAGAAAAAATGGGATTTGCAAATTTCCCTGTATGTATGGCAAAGACACAGTATTCACTTTCGGATGACCAGACTAAGCTTGGACGCCCTGAAGGTTTTACCCTTAACGTAAGGGATGCTTATGTAAGTGCAGGAGCAGGATTTGTTGTTATTCTTACAGGTTCTATAATGACAATGCCGGGTCTTCCTAAGGTACCGGCGGCTGATAATATTGACTTTGACGAAACAACAGGTAAAATTACAGGCCTATTTTAATTTTCACCTTTAAAGGAGTTGAATTATGCAGAATTTTTATGTAAGAGATATCGTAAAAGCCACAAAGGGTGAAGTGCTTTGCGGTGATATGAATATACCGATTGAAAATGTAAGTACAGATTCCAATTCGATAAAAGAAAACTCGCTTTTTGTACCGATTATAGGAGAAAGAGTGGATGCCCATACTTTTATCGATTCTGCGATAGCCAACGGAGCTGTGGCGGTATTGACAAGCGAACATGACGAAATGACAGGAAATGTGCCATATATAAGGGTCAGCAATACTACAATGGCTTTACAGGAAATAGGTAAATATTACGGTAAGCTTATGATTATGCCAAAAATCGGTGTAACAGGCAGTGTCGGTAAAACTACTACCAAAGAAATGATAGCATGTGCACTTTCAGCAGGATATAAGGTATTTAAGACAAGCGGAAACAGCAACAGCCAGATTGGTGTACCTCTTACATTGCTGAAAATGAGTCCTGATGACCAGATTGCCGTAATAGAGATGGGAATGAGCATGCGTGGAGAGATGTCAAGGCTTTCAGAACTGGTGGAACTGGATGACGCGGTTATCACCAATATAGGCGTATCCCACATAGAACAGCTTAAGACCAGAGATGGTATATGTGAAGAAAAATTCCATATCCAGGATGCAATCCATGCAAAGGATGGAATTGTATTTATTAATGGTGATGATGCGATTTTAAACAAGCACAAATCAGAACTGAGACACAGGATAATTACTTTCGGGCTCGGAAATGATAATGACTATTTTGCAACCAATATAAAAGTAAAAAACGGTGGTGTTGATTTTACCGTTAATATAAAAAATAAAGGTTCTTATGATGCAAGGCTTAACGTTCTCGGAGAACATAATGTAAGAAATGCACTTGTAGCTATAGCAGTAGCCGAAAGACATGGCATTGAAGTAACGGAAGCCATTAAGGCACTGGCAGGATATGAAGGCGTCTCAATGAGACAGCAGATTACAGATGTTAACGGAGTTACAATTATTGATGATTCCTACAATGCAAGTCCTGATTCAATGAAAGCCGGTATTGACGTTTTGTGTGATTACAATAACAATGGACGTAAAATAGCCGTTCTTGCAGATATGCTTGAACTTGGAGATAAGTCAGCGGATTATCACAAAGAAGTCGGCGGATATATGGCAGAAAAAAAGATTGATGAACTGATTCTTTTTGGAACAATGGCGGCCAATATAGGAGATGGTTTTAACGGAAGTTATAAGTTATTTAAAAAGAGAGAAGAAATTAACGAATATCTTCTTAAGAACCTGAAATCTGGTGATGCCATATTATTTAAAGGTTCGAGAGGAATGAAACTTAACGAATGTGTTGATTTTTTAAAGGAGAATTACAATGGCTAAAGTTATAGATGGTAAATTAATTTCTAAGGAATTAAAAGATGAATTAAAAGAAAAGGTTAAAGCATATAAAGAACAAGGGATTGAAATTACACTTGCGGTAATCCAGGTTGGAAACGATCCTGCATCAAGTGTATATGTCGGTAATAAGAAAAAGGGATGTGAATACATTGGAATCAACTCACTTTCTTACGAACTTGAAGAAAATACCACAGAGGAACAATTGCTGGAACTTATAGATAGACTTAATAAAGACAATAAGGTAAACGGAATACTTGTGCAGCTTCCGCTGCCTTCACATATTGATGAAGATAAAGTCATTAAGGCAATATCACCGGCCAAGGATGTGGATGGATTTCATCCACAGAGCGTAGGGGCGTTAAGCATAGGCCAGCCGGGTTTTGTTTCATGTACACCGGCGGGAATTGTTGAACTTTTAAAGAGAAGCAATATTGAGATAGAAGGAAAAGAGTGCGTTGTTGTTGGCAGAAGCAATATTGTAGGTAAACCTATGGCACTTCTTCTTTTGAGGGAAAACGGTACCGTAACCATTGCACATAGCAGAACAAAGGATTTGAAGGAAGTAACAAAACGTGCGGATATTCTTGTGGTTGCAATCGGCAAGCCTAAATTTATTACAAAAGAATATGTAAAAGAAGGAGCTGTTGTAATTGATGTAGGAATTCACAGACTGGGAACGAGTGAGTCGGGCAAGAGCATTCTTTGCGGTGATGTGGATTATGATGATGTATTCCCTATAGCATCGGCCATAACACCTGTACCGGGCGGGGTCGGACCTATGACTATTGCAATGCTTATGAATAACTGCGTTCATTCGGTGGAATTGCAGAAATAACAGGAGGCGTAAAGCAGGTGAAATTATCAAAACTTTTAGAAAAACTTGAATACGAAGTTTTAAACGGAAATGTTGATATTGACATTAAGAATCTTGTATATGATTCGAGAAAAGCGGGAGCTTTGGATGTGTTTGTATGTGTGACAGGTGCGGTTTCCGACGGGCATACATATATAAGTGATGTGGCCGGAAAAGGTGTTTTGGCAATTGTTGTACAGAAAGATATTGAAGTTACAGAGGAACTTAAAGATATTACTTTGATTAAGACAGCGGACACAAGATATGCACTTGCACTTATGTCGGCAGCATTTTTTGATTATCCTGCTAAAAAACTTAAAACAATAGGCATCACAGGGACAAAGGGCAAAACCACCACAACTTTTATGATTCGTGATATCCTTGAAAAATGTAACATAAAAGCGGGACTTATCGGAACCAATGAAACAATAATAGGTGATGTCCATATCCCATCCAAAAATACAACACCGGAATCATTTCTTATCCAGAAATATTTCAGCCAGATGGTTGAGGCAGGCTGCAGTTGTGTTGTTATGGAGGTGTCGTCACAGGCACTCATGCTTAACAGAACAGCAGGTATTCTGTTTGATATAGGAGTGTTCACCAATATTGAACCTGACCATATAGGACCTAATGAACATGCAAGTTTTGAAGAATATATGGAGTGCAAAAGCAGACTTTTCAAACAGTGTGTACATGGAATAGGCAATGCAGACAGCGAATATTTCGATAAAATAATGGAAGGGCATACCTGTACCCTTGAGACTTACGGAATTAAGAACAAAGCCGATTTAAAAGCTGAAAATATCAGGTATATCCATGAGGGCGGCAATATTACCACCTCATATAATACTACGGGAACCAGAGAGCTTAATATAAAACTTACTCTTCCGGGAGAATTTTCCGTATATAATTCCCTTTGCGCGATAGCCGTATCCGAACATTTCAATGTGGATGACAAACTTCTGCTTGATGCTTTATATAATACAAGAGTAGCAGGGAGAGTAGAACCTGTTAAGGTTTCTGACGATTTCATCGTGATGATAGATTATGCACATAATGCAATGAGTCTTGAGAGTCTTTTAAGTACGCTCAGGGAATATAATCCCAACAGGATAGTATGTTTATTCGGATGTGGCGGAAACCGCTCTAAGCTCAGACGTTTTGAAATGGGTGAGGTTTCAGGCAGAATGGCAGATTTAACCATAATTACAAGCGATAATCCAAGAGATGAAGACCCGGCCCTCATAATGCAGGATATTGAGACCGGAATTAAAAAGACCTCCGGCAGTTATGTTATGATTGAAGACCGTGGTGAAGCGGTTAAATATGCCATCGAACACGGAGAAAAGGGAGATATAATCGTTCTTGCGGGAAAAGGACACGAAGATTATCAGGAAATAAAAGGTATAAGATATCATCAGACAGATAAAGAACTTGTGCAGAAAGCAATGGAAGAGTTAGCAAGATAGAAAAGGGTGGATAAAGTGAAGTTTGCCGGAGTAATTGTTGATATATCCCATGAACAACTGGATAAAATATTTCAATACATAATTCCGGAAACAATGCTTCCGGAGCTTGAAATCGGGATGAAAGTGCAGATACCGTTCGGTAAAACCAGACGGACCGGTTATGTCGTAGATATAAGTGATGAACCGGAGATAGATATATCCAGAATGAAATCCCTTACAGGGATTTGCGGACACAGTGTAACAATAGACGGAAGGATGATAAAACTTGCCAACTGGATAAAAAATCATTATGGTTCCACAATGAATCAGGCACTTAAACTTGTAATGCCTGTAAAAGAAAAAGTCAGAAATATCGAGAAAAAGACAATACATCTTCTTATCTCAAAAGAAGAAGCAGAAGAATATGCAAAAGAAGCAGCAAGAAAAAGATATACCGCAAGGGCGAGACTTTTAGAAACACTTGCAAAGACGCCCGTTATTGATTATTCACTGCTTACCCGGAAATTAAATATAAATTTAACAACTGTAAAAACCTTGGAAAATAAAGGCATAATCGAGATAACAACCCATACAATGTTCAGAAACACCATAAAAAATACCATAAAGTCCGGAGAAAAAATTCTCCTCAATGAAGAACAACGCTACGTTGCGGAATCTATAATCAAAGACATGGAAAATGGAGATATGATGCCATCACTTATAAAAGGTGTAACAGGAAGCGGCAAGACAGAAGTGTATCTGGAACTGATTGAATGGGTTATAAACCGGGGTGGCGATGTAATATGCCTCATACCGGAGATATCCCTTACATACCAGACAGTGATGAGGTTTTATAACAGATTCGGAGATATCGTTTCTGTTATAAATTCCAAAATGTCAAAAGGCGAAAGATATGACAGTTTTGAAATGGCTAAATCGGGAAAGATAAGAATAATGATTGGACCGCGGTCAGCACTTTTTACACCGTTTAACCGACTTTCGCTTATAATAATCGACGAGGAACACGAAAGTGCATACAAAAGCGAGAATGTTCCAAGGTATCATGCAAGGGAAACAGCCATTGAACTTGCAAAAATGACAGGAGCCAAAGTGGTTTTAGGCTCTGCAACTCCATCGCTTGAAAGCTATTATAATGCAAAAGCGGGGCGGTTTAAACTTTATGAATTAAATAACAGGGCAGGCCTTGCGGGATTTCCCACAGCAGAGATTGTTGATTTAAGGGAAGAACTGAGAAATGGTAACAGGACGATGTTCAGCAACAGACTTATGGAACTTATGAAAGAAAAACTGTCAATGAAAGAGCAGGTTATGCTTTTTCTTAACAGGCGGGGATATCTTGGATTCCTAAGCTGCCGTAACTGCGGACATGTAATTACATGTCCTCACTGTGCGGTATCCCTCACCGAACATGGGAATGGCAGGCTCGTATGTCATTACTGTGGTTATGAAACACCCGGCATAAAAATATGTCCGGAGTGCGGTTCAAAACATATCGGAAGATTTAAAGCCGGAACTGAACTTGTGGAATCGGAAATTAAAAAACTTTTCCCTGATAATAAAGTTTTACGCATGGATGCCGATACTACGCGTAACAAGGATGGGCATACAAAGATATTAGAGGCGTTTGAAAACCATGAAGCCGATATTCTTATAGGCACACAGATGATTGTGAAAGGCCACGATTTCCCAAATGTTACCCTTGTGGGAGTCCTTCTTGCAGATGTATCATTATATTCGCCGGATTATATGGCGGCAGAAAGAACTTTTGAGCTTATAACCCAGGCAGCGGGAAGAGCAGGAAGAGGCAATAAGGAGGGCAATGCCGTAATACAGACCTATTCACCGGAGCATTACAGTATTGTGCATGCCTGCAATCACGATTATGAGAGTTTTTATAATGAAGAAATAGCTTTCAGGGAGCTTATGGATTATCCGCCGGTATATAATTTTATGACTGTAAGGATTGCGTCAGAGGACGAACAAAAGACAGCTGAGTTGTCAGAAAAGATAAAACAGCTTACAGACAAAGCAGACAGCCAGACTAAGATAATAGGACCGGGCAAGGCTCCGGTGTATAAAGTTAAGGATGTTTTTTTCCGGCAGATATATTATAAGGATAAAGAACACCAAAGACTTCAGAATATAAAAAAAGAGATTGATAACTTTATGAAAGAACACAGTGAATATCTTTCAAAGTGTCAGATACAATATGATTTCAGATAAAAAAGGAGTTAAAAACATGGCATTAAGAAATATCAGAATTAATGATGACCCTATTTTAAGAAAAGTATGTAAGCCTGTACAGGAGATTACAAAAAAAACGGAAGAACTTGTAGGAGATATGCTTGATACAATGTATGAGGCAAATGGCGTGGGACTTGCGGCACCACAGGTAGGAATTTTAAAAAGAATAGTTGTAATTGATATTGGTGACGGACCTATCATAATGATTAACCCTGAAATCCTTGAAACTTCAGGTTCACAGACCGGACAGGAAGGCTGCCTTAGCATTCCCGGCAAAGCAGGAATTGTTACAAGACCCAATTATGTAAAAGCAAAAGCTTATGACCTTCAGATGAATGAATATACGATTGAGGGCGAAGAACTTCTGGCAAGGGCAATATGCCACGAACTGGGACATCTTGATGGCGATTTATATATCGACCACGTTGAAGGAAGCCTTATGGAAGTAGTAAATGACGAAGACGAGGAGTAATATATGAAAGTTGTATTTATGGGAACCCCTGATTTTGCCGTCAGTACGCTTGAAGCAATAATACAGGCAGGTCATGAAGTAGCGGCAGTAATAACCCAGCCCGACAAACAAAAAGGCAGGGGCAAGGAAATATCAATGAGCCCCGTCAAGGTAAAAGCCTTAGAACACAATATTGAAGTGTTTCAGCCTTTAAAGGTCAGAAATCCTGAATTTGTGGATATACTTAAAAAAATATCTCCTGATGTAATAGTGGTAGTGGCATACGGACAGATTCTTTCAAAAGAGATTCTTGAGCTTCCTAAGTACGGATGCGTAAATGTTCATGCTTCCCTTTTGCCAAAATACAGAGGAGCCGCACCTATCCAGTGGGCAGTAATTGACGGTGAAAAAGAAGCCGGAGTTACCATAATGCAGATGGATGAAGGCCTTGATACGGGAGATATGCTTAAAGTGGCAAAAATAGAGCTAGCTCCCGATGAAACCGGTGGCAGTCTTTTTGACAAACTGGCTGACCTTGGTGCCGGAACACTTGTATCAACACTTGCTGAAATTGAAAACGGAACCGCAAGGGCTGTAAAGCAGGAGGGCGTTTCTACTTATGCGGGTAAACTTGACAAATCACTTGGAAAGCTTGATTTTACAAAGGATGCCATTACCCTTGAAAGACTTATAAGAGGACTTAATCCATGGCCGTCCGCATATACGGTATATAACGGCAGGACACTCAAGATATGGAAAGCCGCTGTATGTGAGTGCGACGGACTTGAACCGGGAACAATTTATGATGTTACCAAAAAATCTTTTTCCATTGCCTGTGGCAATGGCGGAATAAAAGTCCTTGAATTACAGCTTGAGGGCAAAAAGAGAATGGATACGGAAAGCTTTTTAAGAGGCACAGCCGTAACAGAAGGAATGATATTATGAACCAGAATGTGAATACCAGAAATATTATTCTTGACGCATTGATTGAAATAAACGAAAAAGACAGATTTACACATATAGTTTTACCGGAGGTCCTGAAAAAGTATCAGTATCTTGATAATATTGACCGTTCTTTTATAAGCAGGACAATTCTTGGAACGGTTGAGAGAAAAATAACTCTGGATTATATCATTAATCTTTTTTCAAAAACACCTGTAAATAAAATGAAACCTGTTATACGCAATATTTTGAGGATGAGCACATATCAGCTTATATATATGGAAGGCGTTAAAGATTTTGCGGTATGTAACGAAGCAGTCAGACTTTCTGTGAAGAAAGGCTTTACTGCCCTTAAAGGTTTTGTAAACGGTGTTTTGAGAACCATCGCAAGAGAAAAGAACAAAATTGAAATGCCACAGGAATTGTGGTTAAAATATTCCACTCCCGGATGGATTGTTGATAAATGGCTGAAAGAATACGGTAAAGAGAATACGGAAGCAATACTTAAGGCACAGTATTCAAAAAGACCGCTGACAGTCAGATGCAATTTTAACCATTGTACGAGAGAAGAACTTGTTAAAAGACTTACAGCGGAAAATGTCCGTGCAAAAGTAATAGAAGAACCTGACTGTGCTTTGGAAATAGAGGGATTTGATTACCTTAATAAATTAAATACCTTTGCGGACGGAGATTTTTTCGTGCAGGATTTAAGTTCAATGATGGTATGTTATGCAATTAATCCCGAAAAAGACAGCTATGTAATAGATTTGTGTGCTGCACCGGGAGGCAAAAGCCTTCATATAGCGGAATTTATGGATAATACCGGATTTGTAGAGGCAAGGGATGTTTCCGACAATAAGGTTATGATGATTAACGAAAATATTGACAGGCTTAATCTTTGCAACATCAAAGCTGTTGTAAAGGATGCTACGGTAAAATGGGAAGATTCTGTTGAAAAAGCAGATGTGGTGATAGCCGACCTCCCTTGTTCAGGACTTGGTATTCTTAATAAAAAGCCCGATATAAAGTATCACGCAAGTGAAGAAAAATGCCATGAATTATCAGAACTCCAGAAAAAGATCCTTGATAATTCAAAAGAATATGTAAAACACGGTGGAAAATTCTGCTTCAGTACATGTACACTTAATTATGAAGAAAATATGGGTAATGTGGAACATATACTTTCATATGGTGATTATGTCCTTGTGGATTTTGAAGACAGGGTACCTGATAATATGAAAAAATATTATAAAAAGGGAATACTTGAAATAATACCGGATGAAAATAATAATTTTGACGGATTTTTCATAGCATTATTTAGGAGAAAATAACGTGGAACTTACAGATATCAAATCTCTTGATTTGGATGAATTAACAGAATACATTGTAAGCCTTGGAGAGCCTAAATTCAGGGCAAAACAGCTTTATGAATGGATGCATGTCAGACTTGTTTCGGGATATGATGAGATGACTAATATCCCCGCTTCGCTTAAAGCAAAGTTAAAGGAAAACACTTTTTATGCTTCATTATATCCTGAAAGAGTACAGGTATCCAAAGAAGACGGTACCTCAAAATATCTTTTCAGGCTGTACGACGGCAATTATATCGAGAGTGTGCTTATGCACTACCACCATGGAGATTCCGTATGTATTTCATCACAGGCTGGCTGCAGGATGGGCTGCCGGTTCTGTGCCTCAACCCTTGACGGACTTGCCAGAAATCTGTATCCGTCGGAAATGCTTGACCAGATATACAGAATACAGTCACTTACGGGAAACAGGGTATCCAACGTTGTTGTAATGGGGTCCGGGGAGCCATTTGATAATTTTGATAACTTTATTAAATTTGAAAAACTCCTTACAGATGAAAACGGACTTAATATCAGTGCCAGAAATTTAACAGTATCAACCTGTGGTCTTGTTCCGAGAATATATGAACTGGCTGATATGAGACTGCAGATTACACTGGCGATATCATTACATTCCCCAACGGATGAGATGCGCAAAAAATTAATGCCGGTTGCCAATAAATATTCCATAAGTGAAATTATGGATGCCTGCAGTTATTATATTGAAAAGACAGGCAGAAGGATAACTTTTGAATACAGTCTTGTAAAGGGCGAAAATGATGGGAGCGAACATGCTTTGATACTGGCAGACCTGGTAAAAGGAATGAACTGCCACATAAATCTGATTCCTGTTAATCCCATTAAGGAAAGAGACTACAGGCAGTCGGATACAAAGAGCATTAAGAAGTTCAAAGATATCCTTGAAAAAAACAGGATTCAGGTTACGGTGCGCAGGGAGATGGGAAGAGATATAGACGGAGCCTGCGGACAGCTTCGCAAAAGATATATGGACGATAATGCTGCTAAAATTTAACTTGTTGTACTTTTTTTATCCTTGTGATAAAATGAATGGGATAAAATGCAATTTTAATAACATAGTGACGAATATAAAGGAGCTTAATTAATGAACGCATACGCATTAACGGATGTGGGCAGACAGAGAAATATGAATCAGGACTATGTTTTTTCAACGGTGAAACCGGTAGGTAACCTGCCGAACCTGTTTATAGTTGCTGATGGAATGGGAGGACATAAGGCAGGAGATCTTGCCTCTAAGTTTTCCGTCAACACATTTATTGACTGTGTTAAGAATTCCGTGTCATCTAAGCCTGTGCAGATAATGTCCGATGCAATAAATCATACAAATGAAGAGTTGTTAAAGTTAGCCTCCACATCAGAGGATTACAGAGGAATGGGAACTACCTTTGTTGTGGCTGTAATATACGGCAGGTCCATGTATGTTGCCAATATCGGTGACAGCAGGCTTTATCTTGCCGACAGGGAATTAAAGCAGGTAACAAGAGATCATTCATATGTAGAAGAGATGGTTCAGATGGGTACACTTAACAGAGAGGATGCCAGAACCAATGAATATAAAAATGTCATAACAAGAGCACTTGGAGGAGCTGAGAACGTTATACCGGATTTCTTTGAGATAGAGATAGAAGATAACAGCCGTATCCTTATGTGTACAGACGGTCTTACCAATATGGTAACCGATAAAGAAATTGAGTCGGTTATGTCAGGCCATGATGATATTATGAATAAAGCAGATAAACTTGTTATGATGGCTAATCAGAATGGTGGCAAAGATAATATTTCAGTAATTATTATAGAACCATAATTTAGGAGGAAATATGTTAAGAAAAGGAATGTTTATAGCAGAAAGATATGAAATTCTTGAACGAATCGGTTCGGGAGGAATGTCTGATGTATATAAAGCAAAATGTCACAAATTAAATCGTTATGTTGCAATCAAGGTGCTCAAGCCTGAGTACAGCGAAGATAAGACATTTGTATCTAAATTCAAGGCTGAGGCACAGGCTGCGGCAGGCCTTATGCACGCCAATATCGTTAATGTATACGATGTAGGAGAAGAGAATGGCATATATTACATTGTAATGGAACTTGTGGAAGGTATTACGCTTAAGAAATACATAGAAAAAAAAGGTGTTCTTGGCGTAAGGGAAGCGGTAAGCATTGCAATCCAGGTAGCACAGGGAATTGATGCTGCCCATAAGCATAACATTGTCCACAGGGACATTAAGCCACAGAATATTATAATTTCTAAGGAAGGCAAAGTTAAAGTAACCGATTTCGGTATAGCAAGAGCTGCTTCTTCCAACACTATTAATTCATCGGTTATGGGTTCTGTTCACTATATTTCACCTGAACAGGCAAGAGGCGGATACAGTGATGAGAAGAGTGATATATATTCTTTCGGTATAACACTTTATGAAATGCTTACGGGCAGAGTACCTTTTGAAGGTGATACTACCGTAGCAATTGCACTTCAGCATATTCAGGATGAAATTGTTTCACCAAGACAATATGTTCCTGAGATACCTGTAAGTGTTGAGAAGATAGTTCTTAAATGTACACAGAAGCGTACAGAACGTCGTTATCAGAATATGACAGATCTTATTGCAGATCTTAAGCGCTCTCTTGTAACACCTGATGAAGATTTTGTTACAATTGGAGCACCATTGGCATCCGATGCACCTACAAAGCTTATCACACCTGATGAAGTGAATGAAATAGCTGAAAAATCATCAGCTGTCAAAGTTGAGGATATTGAAGCAACACCAATCGGTGAAGTTAATAAAAAGAACAGCCTTGGTGAAGCTGCAGAGGAAGATGACATTGACGAAGACGGTGACGATGACAATCTTGATGATATTGATGGTGACGATGAAGAATTAGATGAAGACGAAGCAGGCAACAAGAAAACAATTGATAAGGTAATAACAATACTTGCCATATCCGTTGCGGTTGCCATTGTTGCAATACTTGTAATTCTGATTACCAAGATTGCCAAGAATTTCGGTTCGGGAAGCAGTGGTAAGAAAAATGATCCTACAACAAGCATTGAAGATACATCAGATAAAGTAAAAGTTCCTGATGTTCTCGGAATGACTCTTGAAGAAGCAAAGAAAGCTCTTAATGACGAAAAACTCGGCTTTAAATATGAATACGGTTATTCTAAAGAAGATGATGTTGACAAGGTATATGATACCAACCCTGAAATCGGTTCTTTTGTAGATAAAAACACAACAATAACCGTATATATAAGCAAGGGTGTCAAGAAAGTTGAGATGGTAGACGTACTCGGCAAGACTCAGAATGAAGCAGAGGAAGCTATCATTAAGGCAGAACTTAAATATACATTCCAGTATAAAGAGACAACTGACGATTCCCTTATAGGTAAAGTTGAATCAACCGACCCTGTGGCAGGAACAACGGTTAATGCGGGAACACAGGTAACTGTTGTGCTTTATAAGGGCAAGAATGAAGTAAATATTAAGATGCCTGATCTTAGCAATAAGTCAGAAGCAGACGCTAAGAAAGAACTGGAAGACCTTGGTTTTGATATTAATAACGTAAGCGTTGAATATACTTATGACGATGAAATAAAAGAAGGTAACGTAATTACACAGAACGGACCTAAGATTGGTGAGGAAACACCTTCTACAGCCAAGATTGGTCTGGTTGTCAGTCTTGGTAAACCTATAATCCCTGATATTGTAGGAAAGACAAAGGCTGAAGCAGAAGAACTTCTTGCCAAGTATTCCCTTAAGTTAGGAAAAGTAACAGAAAAGAATGATGACAAGGTTGAAGCCGGTAAGATTATTTCGATTAACGGATATTCGGTTAATGATTCGGTTAATATAGGAACAGCTATTGATGTTGTTATAAGTACCGGGGCTAAAAAAGAGCCAGAGACTACCACACCGGCACCTGTAGTAATACCTTCGGTTACACAGACAATTAATCTTGATACAATAGCAGCCAAGGTTAATTCGGATTGTGATGCAGAAGCTGCAGTTGAACTTACATTCTCAGTTCATTATACCAATAATGACGGTAATAAGGCATCAGTAGAAGCTGGAACTCCGGCAAAATATAATAATATAAGTGAAGTAAAAGGAAGTTATCTTTTTACAACACAGATTAAGGATGCCAAAGCAGGAGATGCGTATATTGTTGTTAACATAAAATATACTAAGGCAGATGGAAGCAGTGCTACTGCAACAAGTGACAATATTCCGGTAGTAATCGGATAAAATTATAGTAAAGTAACCGTTTAGTGATACAGCTAAGCGGTTATTTTATCAGGAAAGATAACGGAGAATATGCAGGGAAAAATTATAAAAGGAATAGCAGGGTTTTATTACGTGTATGTCAGCGAGGCAGGCGTTTATGAGTGCAAAGCCAAGGGCGTTTTCCGTAACAAAAAAATAAAACCGCTGGTAGGCGACAATGTCCTGATAGATATTATCAGTGACAATGAACATACAGGAAATATCACGGATATTCTTCCGAGAAAGAATGAACTTATAAGACCGGCAGTTGCCAATATTGACCAGGCAATGATTGTTTTTGCCTCATTATCGCCGGAGCCTAATTTTAATCTTTTAAGCAGGTTCTTAGTGATGATGGAATATAACAGAATAGATACGGTAATATGTTTTAATAAGACAGATCAGGTGGACAGCTGTATTCTTGATAAAATGATAAAAGATTTTTCGGGATGCGGTTCAAGGATTATTACGTCAAGCGTTACAGAGAATAAAGGAATTGATGAAATAAGAGAAGTTTTACAAAATAAAACCACTGCACTTGCAGGCCCTTCGGGAGTCGGTAAATCATCCATTCTTAACAGTGTTTTCCCGGAGGCAGAAACAAGAACCGGAGAGATAAGCGGGAAGATTAACAGAGGTAAACATACCACAAGACATACGGAGATTTTCAACATAACCGGTGATACCTTTGTGCTTGACACACCGGGCTTTACTTCCCTTGATTACGATGTTGTGGAAGATAAGGACTTAAGATTTTATTTTAATGAATTTACAGAGTATGAAGGAAAATGCCGCTTTAACGGTTGTGTCCATGTCAATGAGCCTGATTGTGCGGTTAAAGCCGCTGTAACTGAAGGAAGAATATCTGAACTAAGGTATAAAATATATACCGATATGTATAATGAATTAAAGAACAAGAGGAAATATTAATGAAAAAGTATTTATCACCATCAATGCTTTCGGCTGATTTTACAAAAGTCGGAGAGCAGTTAAAAATAATAGAAAATGCAGGCAATGAAATGCTGCATGTAGATATAATGGACGGTATTTTTGTACCCAGTATTTCTTTTGGAATGCCTGTAGTTGAATCAATAAGGCCATGTACCGATATGATTTTTGACGTACATATGATGGTAGTTGACCCTGAAAGATATATTGAGGTTGTGAGAAAAAGCGGTGCAGATATTATATCCATCCATGTTGAAGCCTGTAAAAATATAATTGATACATTGCTCAAAATAAGGGAAACAGGTGCAAAGCCTGCAATTGCAATTAATCCTGAGACGCCTATGGAGACATTAAGGCCGTATCTTCAGTATGTGGATGAAGTTGTTGTGATGAGTGTTCATCCCGGCTTTGGAGGACAGTCATTTATTGAAGAGTCCTTTGAGAGAATATGCGAACTTGACAGAATGAGAAAAGACCTCGGACTTTCTTTTGCTATTGAGGTTGATGGTGGAATTAAACTTGATAATGTGGAAAAAGTCCTTAAATGCGGCGCAGACATTATCGTAGCGGGTTCTGCTGTATTTAAAGACGATATTGCGGATAATGTAAGGAAATTTAATGAGATAATAAGCAGATATTAAAGAGGTAATTATGAAGACATTGATAATTGCAGGCGGAATATATAAAGAAGATTTTGTAAAAGAATATATATGTCCTGACGATTATAATTATATTATTGCAGTAGATAAGGGACTTTCCTATACGGAAAGTCTTAATCTGTTTCCGGACCTCATTGTGGGAGATTTCGATTCAGTCAGGAACAGCATTTTATCAGGATATGACAGTAAAATAATCAGAAGATATAAGCCTGAAAAAGATGATACGGATATGGAAATAGCAATGAAACAGGCAGTTATAAAAAATCAGCCGATAGATGTATTGTGTGCAACAGGAGGCAGGGCAGACCATTTTCTCGGAAACATACATACCTTGAAAATTGCCATGGATGCCGGACTTCATGCGGAAATAATTGATGAAAACAACAGGATTTTTCTTGTAGATAAAGAATATGAATTTGAAAAAGGTGTGGGAAAATATGTATCTTTCATCCCATTTTCAGGAGCTGTGAAGGGAATTACCCTTAAAGGCTTCCGCTACAATGTTGAAAAATTTACCCTTAATCCCGGCAGTACCAGATGCGTAAGTAATGAAGTATCAGAAAAAAAAGCAGCCATTCATATAGATGAAGGCTGCCTTATAGCTGTTATAGCATCAGACGTTAAATCTGAATAAAATTACATCTCCGTCTTTTACAACGTAATCCTTACCCTCAATTCCTACAAGTCCTTTTTCTTTGGCAGCGGCGTAAGAACCACATTCAAGCAGATCTTTGTAGTATACAACTTCGGCTTTAATGAAACCACGTTCAAAATCGCTGTGAATCTTTCCGGCAGCTCCGGGAGCTTTAGTTCCTTTCTTGATGGTCCATGCTCTTGTTTCTGTAGGACCGGCGGTAAGAAAACTTATAAGACCGAGGAGTTTATAACTTGCCTTGATTAATTTATCAAGTCCTGATTCCTTAAGACCGAGGTCTTCAAGAAACATCTTTTTCTCATCATCTTCAAGTTCTGAAATTTCTTCTTCAATCTGTGCACATACAACGAATACCTCACTTCCCTCGGAAGCGGCAAATTCCCTTACCTTTGCAACATTCTCATTACTTGCACCGTCATCCGCAAGGTCATCTTCGGAAACATTGGCAGCATATATAACAGGTTTGAATGTCAATAAGTCATATGTACTAAGAAGAGCTTTTTTGTCATCATCATCCGTGACAAAACTTCTGGCAGCCTTGCCGTCTTCAAGATGTGCTTTCAATTCTTCAAGAAGCTCAAGTTCTTTTGCAAGGGCTTTATCATTTCTTGCACCACGGGAAACTTTTGCAATTCTTCTGTCAATAATATCAATATCAGAAAAGATAAGTTCAAGATTAATTGTATCAATGTCCCTTAATGGGTCGATAGAGCCGTCAACGTGGACGATGTTGCTGTTTTCAAAACACCTTACCACATGGACGATAGCATCGGTTTCTCTTATATGTGAAAGGAACTGGTTGCCAAGCCCCTCACCTTTTGAAGCTCCTTTTACAAGTCCTGCAATGTCAACAAATTCTATAACTGCGGGAACAATTTTTGCCGAATTATATAAATCAGATAATAACTGAAGCCTTTCGTCAGGTACTGAAACAACACCGACATTAGGGTCGATTGTACAGAACGGATAATTAGCCGATTCTGCACCTGCCTTTGTCAATGAATTAAAAAGTGTACTTTTACCTACGTTAGGCAATCCTACGATACCAAGTTTCATTTTCTAAAATCCTCCTTAAAATCTGATTATACCATATAATATGTCAAGTTGGAAACATAAAAATAGATTGATTAATTGATTACATTGGAATATACTTATAAAAAAATATAAGGAGAAATAAAATATGGGAGCAATAAGATTTCCTAATCTCGGATTTGAAATTGATTTGCCGACAGGTTTTTATATCGGCAGCTTTGAAATTAAATTTTACGGAATAATTCTTGCACTGGGACTTATCGCAGGTGCACTTCTTGCTTATCACGGAGCTAAAAAGACGGGCCAGAAGGTAGATGATTATATTGATTTTACCTTTTTTGCCGTAATCGGTGCGATAATATGCGCAAGAATATATTATGTGGCATTTGAATGGGATTACTATTCACACAATCTTAAGGAGATTTTTAATATCCGTGGTGGTGGAATTGCGATATATGGTGCAGTTATAGGTGGCGTAATCGTTCTCATTATATTCAGTAAAGTTAAGAAATTAAGCTTTTTTAAGATGGCTGATACCATTATTCCGGGACTTTTGATAGGCCAGATTATCGGAAGATGGGGTAATTTTGTAAACAGGGAAGCCTTCGGAGGATATACGGATAACATTCTTGCAATGCAGATACCTCTTAAAGACGTATCAGTAGGAACCATATCAGATAATATGCTTGTGGATGTGTTCGGAACCACTTATGTCCAGGTACATCCTACATTTCTTTATGAAAGTGTACTGAATCTTTTACTGCTGATACTGATACTGGTATTCAGGGACAAGAAAAAGTTCCAGGGAGAGACACTTTGCAGATATGGTGTTGGATACGGAATTATAAGATTCTTTGTGGAGGGCTTACGAACAGACCAGCTCCAGTTACATAATGGAATCGCCGTTTCACAGATTGTTTCAATCGCAATAGCTGTAGTTGGACTTTTCTTCATCGTATTTATGCACATAAGATTAAGAAAAACCGAGGGCATATTTGACCCTACCCCTGAAAAGGTAGTAGCAGCGAAGACAGACACTGCAGAAGAATAAATCAATATATTGTAGTTAGCAAAATACCGTAGCGTATATGTTGTGTACATATCGTTACGGTATTTTTTTGGGTAAAAATACCATATTCTACCACTCAAAAAAAACCGGTTTTTTAGGCAAAAATACTTGAAAAAATCCCTCAAAAGTAATAATATAGACTAAAACGTGGTAGAAAGTAGTTACTATGTGTTAGAAAGTGGTAGATTTGCAGAATTAATCCTTTGAAAAATACCGGACGGAAAGGGGTGATAACATGTTCAAAGGTGAATATAATCACTCAATTGACAGTAAAGGACGTGTTATCGTACCGGCTAAGTTCAGGGAACAGTTAGGAGAATCTTTTGTTGTTACAAAAGGTCTTGACGGATGTTTATTCGGATTTCCGAATGACAGCTGGCAGGAATTTGAGGACAAGCTCTCATCACTTTCCACAAGCAACATGGAATCAAGAAAACTTGTAAGATTCTTTACCGCAGGGGCAGCCGACTGTGAAATTGATAAACAGGGAAGAGCTCTTATACCCGGCGTATTAAGGGATTTTGCAGGACTTGATAAGGACGTAGTAATAATAGGCGTAGCAAAACGTATTGAGTTCTGGAGTAAGGATAAGTGGAACAATCTTACCGATGAATGCGACAGCAATATGGATGAAATAGCTGCTAACCTTGACGCACTTGGCGTTTCGCTTTAAGCGGACACTTTAGAAGGGGGTCACAATGGAATTTTCACATAAATCAGTTCTTTTGAACGAGTGTATAGAAAATCTTAATATTAAGCCCGATGGGATTTATGTTGACGGAACCCTCGGGGGAGCAGGTCATTCTTACCATATATGCGAGAGACTTTCAAAAAAAGGACGTCTAATCGGCATTGACCAGGATGAGGATGCGATACGTGCCGCCACCACAAGACTTGAGCCATTTAAGGACAGGGTGACAATTGTTAAGGATAATTACAGTAACATTAAGAATGTACTTGTCTCACTTGGCATAGATAAAGTTGACGGTATTCTTTTGGATATCGGGGTCTCTTCTTACCAGCTTGATAATGCTGAACGTGGATTTACATATAAAGAAGAGGATGCACCTCTTGATATGAGAATGGACAGGCAGTCAGGCATAACAGCACAAGACGTTGTGAATGATTACAGCGAAATGGAACTTTTCAGGGTTATAAGGGACTACGGCGAAGAACAGTTTGCAAAAAATATTGCCAAACACATATGTATAGAAAGAAACAAATCAAGAATTACCACAACTGGACGCCTTACCGAAATAATCAAGGCGGCGATACCGATGAAATTCAGGGTTAACGGAGGACATCCGGCGAAAAAGACATTTCAGGCAATAAGAATAGAAGTGAACAGGGAACTTTATGTTCTGGAAGAATCCATAGATACTATGATTGATTTGCTGAATGATAAAGGAAGGTTATGTATTATTACATTTCATTCCCTTGAGGACAGAATTGTTAAGAATAAATTCAGGGCCAATGTTAATACATGTACATGCCCTCCGGATTTCCCGGTGTGCGTATGCGGCAACAGACCTAAAGGAGTAATAATCACAAGAAAACCGATTGTTCCAACGGATGAAGAAATTGAAATTAATAAAAGAGCCAAAAGCTCAAAATTAAGGGTATTTGAAAGGGTTATTTAGTTATGAACAGAAATTTTTATATAAACGGCAGCGCAGCGCCGGCAAGAATTATAGATGAACCGGTAAGAAATCCAAGAAGAACGGCACCTCTTACCAAAGAACAGATAAGAAAAAGACAGGTGGACAGATATGCCGAAGCAAACAGGGAAAGAGCAGTCAGATTCGGCAGACTCTATACATTATTTATTGCTGTTGCAGTAGCAGTGACGATGGCTGCCAGTGTTGGTTTTATTAAAGAATATAACAGAAATACAGCCAACAATAACAAAATAAAGACTTTAAGCGAACAGCTTTCAAAGGCAAAGGAAGCCAACGATTTAAAGAAACTTACTATAGACACATCTATAGATTTTGACTATATATATAAGACAGCAACTGAGGAACTTGGTATGGTGCATGCGGGTAAGAATCAGATTGTAGAATATAAAAGCGGTGAAAGCGAATATGTTATTCAATACAAAGATATTACCAAAGGAGAATAGTGCTAAGGAGCAGCAATGTCAGTAAAAAAAGAACCGAAAAGCAAGAAATTTACAAATAAAATGAAAAAAAAGCTTTTAGTTATTTTCCTGCTTGCGGGAATTGTGCTTTTGGGACTTTCGTATGCTTTAATCAGGCTTAATCTGAGTAAAGGAAAAAGCTATTCAAAGGCAGTATACAATAACTATGGCTATGACAGCAGGGCTATTGCGGCAAGAAGAGGTGACATAACAGACCGTAACGGAACCATTCTTGCGTATTCCACAAGAGTATATAATCTCATAATAGATTCAAAAGTTATGCTGTCATCTGATGGAAAATACAGACAGTCAACGGTAGATGCATTAGCAGAATATTTTCCGGACCTTGATATGGATAAGTTAAATGAGTTTCTTGATGAAAATGCACAAAAAGAGAATAAAAATGCTTACAAAAAATTTCTTGAAGAGTTGACAGAGGATGAGATTAGCGAATTTAAGACAACAATGTCTGAATCTGACAATATAAAAGGCGTATGGTTTGAAGAAGAATATAAAAGGACATATCCTTTTAAGTCACTTGCGGCAGATCTTATAGGATTTGCAAGCAACGGCGGAAGCGGGGAAATCGGAATTGAGCAGTCATATAATTCATATCTTTCGGGAACTGACGGAAGAATATACGGATATATAAATGACAGCTCATATAAGTCACAGGTTATATCCGCTGAAAACGGAAATACGATAGTATCCACGATTGATTACAGTATCCAGAATATAATAGAAAATTCAATTAAATCTTTTAATGATGAATATGGTTCATTGTCAACAACAGTAGTTGTTATGAATCCCAAAAATGGGGAAGTTCTCGGAATGGCGGATTATCCTACTTTTGACCTGAATAATCCAAGGGATGTTTCATCAATGTATACGGATGAAGAACTTGATGCCATGGAAGAAGATAAAAGAGTTGAAGCTTATTATTCATTATGGAAAAACAATGCCGTCAGTAAAATATATGAACCGGGTTCGGTTTTTAAAACTTTTACCGTTAGTGAACTTATTGAAGAAAATCTTATAAAACTTACGGATGTAGTAAAATGTGACGGATACGGTGTGTATGACAGTACGAAAATTCTTTGCAACGGCGGTGAGGGACATGGAGATGTTACTCCTACCTGGGCACTTTGCAGGTCCTGTAACGACGCACTTATGCAATATGGTGAAATGTTAGGCAAAGATACGTTTAACAGATATCTTCATATATATAAATTCGGACAAAAGACAGATATTGATATACCTTCTGAAGAAGCCGGACTTCTTATATCAGAAAGCGGAATGATGGATGTAGACCTTGCAACCAATTCATTTGGACAAAATTTAAGTGTTAATATGATTCAGATGATGGCAGCTTTTTCATCTGTAATTAACGGAGGAAAGTATTACAAACCTCATGTTGTCAAAGAAATAAGAGACAGCCAGGGAGAACTTGTTGAAACAATTAATCCTGTACTTGTAACAGAAACAGTTTCCGAAGAAACCTCTGCGGTTATGCGTTCAATGTTAAGAGCTGTAGTTGATTACGGAACTGCGGGTTATGTATATATGGACGGATATTCAATCGGTGGAAAAACCGGCGCGGCTGAAAAAATACCGAGAGATAAAAAAAGCTATGTGGTATCTTTTATGGGATTTGCTCCTGCAGAAGACCCGGAGGTACTTGTATATGTAATAATTGATACTCCTGATTGTGAAGAGTATGATACATCATGGTCGGCACAGATGGTTGCGGCAGATATAATGCATAAACTTGTTCCTTATCTTGGAATACCTGCAGATAATCCTGATTACGAAAGAGATGTATATATTGATGCCAAGACTCTAAAACCTGTAGTAAAAAGACCATCATCTGTTGATGTGGATGAAGTTAAGCCTGATGGAGGAGCTAATCTTCCTGATGAGGAAGAGTCCGCATCAAAAGAGGACGGACATGAAGAAGAATCATCAGAAAATGAGAAACCTGATGAGAATGAATCCCCGCCTGAGGAAAGCACACCGGATGGTGTGGATGAATCGCCGCCTGAGGAAAGTACTCCCGGCTAGGCACATTATGGTGCATAAAGTTAAAACTCCCATAATAAAATAATATTATGAAAGTATTAAAAAAACATAGAACAAAAATTAAATTTATCGCATACGCCGTTTTCCTTATGATGTCGGGACTGATAGGGAGAATGACGTATGTTGTTGTATTCAGAGGTGAAGAGCTTACGGTAAAAGCAACTGAACTTCATGAAAGAGAAAGAACAATAAAAGCAGGGCGGGGAAGGATAATCAGTTCTGACGGAACGGTGCTTGCCACTAACGAGACAGTATGTACCGTGTCGGTTATCCATTCGCAGATAAAAGACCCTGAAAGAGTAATAAGTATTCTTTCGGAAGAACTTGATATGGATGAGGAAAAGGTAAGAAAATATGTAGAAAAATTTTCATCCATGGAAAAGATTAAATCAAATGTGCCAAAAGAAACAGGAGATGCCATAAGAAGCTATGAACTTGCAGGTGTTAAGGTTGATGAGGACAGCAAAAGAATTTACCCTTATTCAGAGCTCGCCTCAAAAATCCTCGGTTTTACCGGAGCCGATAATCAGGGAATACTGGGATTGGAGATAGAATATGATGATGTTCTGAAGGGAACAAACGGACAGATACTTACGTTGACTGATGCGTCTGGTGTAGAAATAGAAGAAAAAGAAGTAAAAAGAGTTGAGCCTGTTGCAGGTGATGATTTATATATAAGTATAGATTATAACATCCAGTCTTATGCTACCCAGCTTGCAAGAACTGCATATTATTCCAATCAGGCAAAGTCGGTCAGCATAATTGTCATGGACCCTGATAATGGTGAAATGTTGGCAATGGTAAATTATCCCGAATATAATCTTAATGACCCATTTACCGATGGGACAATGGAAGAGATGAACCGGATATGGCGAAATACCATTATTAATGATACTTACGAACCGGGTTCTACATTTAAAGTTATAACTGCAACTGCTGCTCTTGACAGCGGAAGCGTTACACTTAATAATCATTATTCCTGCAGCGGCAGGATTCATGTGGCGGACCGCTTTGTAAGATGTGCCAACGCAAGAGGACATGGTGCACAGACATTTGCGCAAAGTCTCCAGAATTCCTGTAACCCTGCATTTATCACCTGGGGACTTATGACAGGAAAGGATAATATGGTAAAATACATGGAAAGTCTTGGTTTATACAGTAAAACCGGTGTGGACCTTCCGGGAGAGGCAGGCTCCATCATACACAAGACAGAGAATATTAAAGAGCTTGACCTTGCAATAATGTCTTTTGGACAGTCGTTCCAGATTACTCCGCTGCAGCTGTTAAGAGCGGTAAGCGCAGTGGTTAATGGCGGTAAACTTGTTACACCCCACTTTGGAGTAAAAAAATAGATACGGAAGGTAATATTTCGGTATTGGAATATGAGGAAAGCGGTACTATAATAAAACAGTCAACCACCGAAACAATGCGTGGACTTTTAAAGAATGTTGTTGAGCTTGGAGGCGGGCTTAACTGCAGAATCGAAGGATATTCGATTGCGGGCAAGACGGCAACCTCCGAAAAACTTCCGCGAGGCAACGGTAAATACATTGCCAGCTTTATAGGAATCGCGCCGGCAGAGAATCCTCAGGTAATAGCAATGTGCATTATAGACGAACCTGTGGGAATGCATTATGGTGGCGTAATTGCCGCACCGGTGGTAAAATCATTATTTGAGAATATACTTCCATACCTTGGAATAGAGAAAGGACAGACGTAAGATGGATTTAACAGATAAGAAAGTAGTTGTAGTAGGAACGGGAGTAAGCGGAATGGGAGCGGTAAAGCTTCTTTCAGAGACTTCTGCCGATATAACTTTATATGACGGCAATGATAAAGCAGACAGGGACGAAATCCTTAAAAAGATTCCTGATGATTGTGATTTAAGACTTATAATCGGTGAGATGCCTGACGAAGTTGTCAAAGAGACAGATTTACTTGTAATAAGCCCCGGAGTTCCTATAGATAGTGATATTGTTAAATTATTTGAAAAAGAAAATGTTCCGGTATGGGGAGAAATAGAACTTGCTTATAACTTTGAGAAGGGAACTGTTTTTGCAATTACCGGAACTAACGGAAAGACCACTACCACAACACTTGTAGGTGAGATAATGAAAAAATATAACAATCAGACATTTGTTGTAGGAAATATAGGCAATTCGTATACAAGTGAAGTTCTTAAGACAACTAAGGACAGCTATACCGTTGCGGAAATCAGCAGCTTCCAGCTTGAGACAATCAGGGAATTCGCACCTAAAGGAAGTGCAATTCTTAATATAACGCCGGATCACCTTAACAGACACTATACAATGGAAAATTATGCAGCGGTGAAAGAATCAATTACAAAGAACCAGTGGAAAGTCAGGGAGGATGATTACTGCGTTCTTAATTATGATGATAAGGTACTCAGGGAATTTGGTAAAACAATAAAGAACCCTGTATATTTTTCAAGAAAAGAAAAACCTTCCAAAGGAGCATATCTTGACGGCAGAATTATAAGATATTTTGACGGTAAAGATGATTATGAAGTGATGTCGGTAGATGATATGCATCTTTTCGGCAACCATAATTATGAAAATGTCATGGCGGCTATTGCAATGACAATAGAAGCAGGAGTACCTCTTAATATTATCATAAATGTTATTAAAGATTTTATGGGTGTTGAACACAGAATTGAATATGTAAGAGACAAAAACGGCGTAAGATATTATAATGATTCAAAAGGAACTAACCCTGACTCATCAATTAAAGCACTTGAAGCAATGTCAAGACCGACAATACTTATAGCCGGAGGATATGACAAACATTCGGAATTTGATGAATTTATCGAAGCATTTGATAATAAAGTAAAATTAATGGTATTGCTTGGACAGACGGCAGACAAGATAGAAGAAACCGCTGTCAGACACGGTTTTACCAATATTATAAAAACAGACAGCCTTGAAAAAGCGGTAAAGATATGTGCAGAAAATGCAGTATCGGGAGATGTAGTATTGCTCTCACCTGCCTGTGCAAGCTGGGGTATGTTTAAAAATTATGAAGAAAGAGGAAAACTCTTTAAAGAATATGTCAACAGTTTATAAAATTATGGGGAGATGGACTTATGAAAAAGCCTGAATTGACCAAAAAAGGACAGTTTTTTGACTACAGTACCTTGATAATTGTATTTGTGCTTCTGGCTTTCGGACTTGTAATGATTTACAGTACGAGTTCGTACAGTGCAGCAGCTACATATGGAGATTCTGCATTTTATTTTAAGAAGCAGCTTATGGCAACACTTCTTGGACTTGCAGCCATGATGATTATGTCATTTGTACCATATCAGAAGATATACAGATTTGCCGTCCCTGTTTATGTGATTACGATTTTGACCGTTTTCCTTGTAAAAACAGGTCTTGGCCTTGATGTAAAAGGTGCGACAAGATGGGTTAAAATAGGTCCGTTATCTTTCCAGCCGGCAGAAGCGGTCAAATTGGGAACTATAATTATACTTGCGGCATTTGCGTCTTTCAGCGGTAAATACATGGCAAAAATGAGACAGAATATTTTTTTCCTGATAATAGCACTGATACCGGCATTACTGTTGTTTGTTATAACCAACAACCTGAGCTCTGCAATAATTGTGGTTGGAATTGCCTATATTATGCTTATTGTATCTAATCCGAGACCGAGGTGGATATACATTGTAAGTGTAATCGGCATTGTGGCTGTGGCAGCACTTCTTGTATATGTGTTTAACAACCTTGATCCCACATCTGATTCTAATTTCCGTTTTAAGAGACTTTTTGCATGGCGTGACCCTGAGCATTTTGCATCAGAGACGGGTTACCAGACAATACAGGCTATGTATGCCATCGGTTCAGGTGGTTTCTTCGGAAAAGGACTTGGCAACAGTATCCAGAAGCTTGGATTTATTCCGGAAGCCCATAATGATATGATTTTTTCCATTGTATGTGAAGAACTTGGATTATTCGGCGCAATCTGTATCATAATACTTTTTATACTTCTTATATATCGTTTTATGGTGGTTGCCAACAATGCACCGGATCTGTTTGGCTCATTGCTTGTAGTAGGCGTGCTTGCACATATAGGCATCCAGGTAATTCTTAATATAGCGGTTGTAACTAATACGATACCGAATACCGGTATTTCCTTGCCTTTTATAAGTTACGGAGGAACTTCCGTATGTTTTCTGCTTGTGGAGATAGGAATTGTATTAAATGTCTCAAGACAGATAAGAGTTCCTGTATATACAACCAATAACAGACGTGGTGAATAATATGAGAAAACGTAGAAAGAGAAAAAAATGGTGGATTCCCATAATAATCCTTTTAGCTTTTGCAGCAGGAATTTTCTTTTACGGAAAAAAATATTTCCGTATAAAAGAAATTAATATTTCAGGAAGCGATAAGTATACATACGAAGAACTTTATAATTATATTTTCAAGGACCGTAATGACAAAAATATGATTTTGTTTAAATACACGGATAAGAAAGCCCCAAAGCCGGAAATTCCCTTTATTGCCAAAACAGTAATAGATATTAAGTGGCCTTCTACCATTAATATAACGGTTTACGAAAAAAGCATAATAGGGTATGTATATTACTATGGTTCATACATGTACTTCGACAAAGACGGTACGGTGGTGGAAAGCTCATACGAGCTTCTTGATGGAATACCCGAAATCAAGGGACTCACTTACAATCATATAGTTCTTAATGAGAAACTGGATGTTAATGTTCCGGAAGTGTTCGGAGCTATAATGGATTTAAAACAATATCTTGACAAGTATAATATCGATATTGATGAAATTGATGTGGATGATGAGCTTCAGCTTTCAGTTAAAATAGGGAACATAAAAGTCCTTCTTGGCAATGACAGCGTTATGTTAAGTGAAAAAATCTATGAACTAAGCTGTATGGTTCCAAAATTTGGAGATAAAAGCGGTACCCTTGATATGAGAGAGTATTCAAGGGACAGTAAATATGTTATTTTAATGGAAGATAAGCAATAAACAAAGTAATAAAAAATACAATTTTATATTGATATTTTTTGAAAAAAATACTATATTATTATTATGTTGGTTTAGAGGAGGATAGGACCTTGTTAGAAATAGTGACTAATGAGACTAATACAGCAGCAAGAATAATCGTTGTTGGTGTTGGCGGCGCAGGTAATAATGCCGTTAATAGAATGATAGAAGAGAAAATTGTAGGCGTTGAATTTGTAGGCGTTAATACAGATAAGCAGGTGCTTAAGCTTTGTAATTCACCTGTTGTAATCCAGATTGGTGAGAAGCTTACCAAGGGTCTTGGCGCAGGAGCCAAGCCGGAAGTTGGTGAGAAGGCAGCCGAAGAAAGCTATGAAGAACTTACAGAAGCACTCAAGGGAGCAGATATGGTATTTGTTACCTGTGGAATGGGTGGCGGAACCGGAACAGGTGCAGCACCTATTGTTGCCAAGATTGCTAAGGATATGGGTATCCTTACTGTAGGCGTTGTTACTAAGCCATTTAAGTTTGAAGCCAAGACAAGAATGACTAATGCTTTGGCAGGAATTGAGAAACTGAAGGAGAATGTTGATACATTAATTGTTATTCCTAATGACAGACTCCTTGATATAATTGACAAGAAGACGACTTTACCTGATGCCCTTAAGAAGGCTGATGAAGTTTTGCAGCAGGCAGTACAGGGAATTACAGACCTTATTAATGTTCCCGGTCTTATTAATCTTGACTTCGCAGATGTCCAGACTGTAATGAAGGATAAGGGTATTGCCCATATCGGTATAGGACAGGCTACAGGGGATGATAAGGCTATTGAAGCTGTTAAGATGGCAGTTGCCAGCCCACTTCTTGAGACTACTATTGAAGGTGCTTCACATGTTATCATCAATGTAAGCGGTGATATCGGACTTATGGAAGCCAGTGAAGCAGCAGATTACATACAGGAACTTGCAGGCGAGACAGCCAATATTATTTTTGGCGCTAAGTATGATGACTCAATGCCTGACCAGGTTACAATTACAGTAATCGCTACAGGCCTTGACGAGGAGGTTGTTCCAAGTCCGGCTAAGGCAATGGCAGGGTTTAACTATACGCCTTCAACACCTGTGAGACCGGCTTCAACACCATCTTACCGTCCTGTTACATCAGGTACTGATACAGCAAGACGTGAGATTCCGGGACTTACAAGACCGGGCAAGGTTGAACCTACTGTAGAGGAGAAGGAGATTAAGATTCCTAACTTCCTTACAAGCAGAAGAAATAAATAGTTGTAATGAATATACTTCCCTCGGAGTTATTTCCGGGGGATTTTTGTAAGTAAGAACAGTAGTTCGGAAAATTTATTTGACATTAAAACAGCTGAATGTTAATATACTATTAGAAAATGCTACCGATAGACGGTTAGCCTTGAAAACAATGTGATTAAAAATAACCGCTATAGTTTAGCAGACTGGGCGGTTATTTTTGTGTCTATTTATTGCTCTTAGAATCAACGGTATAACCAAGAGCAAAGCAAGTAATGCACAAGCTAAAACTCTTGCGGAGAAGGCTAACCGCCTACCGTATAGGGTAGCACTGTATGTATTATATCAAACATATGTTCGATATACAATAGCGATTTATAAAAAATATATGCAATATATGCAATAATTTTTTTTCCCCTCACTTCCCCATTGACACCACCCATTCTATATGTTAGGATAACACTATCCAAAAAGGGAGTAGTTGCATGCGAAGCATGTTCCGGTTTTCGTCAGGACGTCCGCAAGGACCGGAAGCCGGATGACTATTTTGTTAAACGAGACTTTTTGTGTATTTTTTTGATGCACAAAAGGTCTTTTTCTTTTGTGCAAAAGATAATCCACGTATTAGAATCAAGAAAGAGGAGACAGCGCATGAAAGAAGTTTACAGAATGACAAAAGATGAACTGGCAAAGCAGTACGGCATGAAGGGGCTGACAGAAGAACAGGCAGCAAAGAATCTTGAGACCTACGGCAGAAATGAATTAATGGATAAGGGCAAGAAAAGTATTTTTAAAATTTTTCTGAGCCAGTTTGCGGACCTGCTTGTTATTATTTTGATTATAGCTTCTGTTATATCAATGATATCGGGTAATGTGGAAAGCACCATTGTAATAATTGCAGTAATTGTTCTTAATGCAATATTGGGAACGGTCCAGTATGTAAAAGCACAAAAATCATTGGATTCTTTAAAAGAACTGTCGTCACCGAAAGCAAAAGTTTTGAGGGATGGCGTGAAGAAAGAAATACTGGCAAAAGACATAGTTCCGGGGGATCTGCTTTTGCTTGAAGCAGGAGATATTGTAGCTGCGGACGGAAGAATTGTAGAAAGTTATTCATTGCAGGTAAATGAAAGCTCGCTAACGGGTGAATCTACCAATGTAGAAAAAAAAGATATGGAAATACCTGAAGAATGTGCGCTGGGTGACAGAATTAATATGGTATACTCCGGCAGCCTTGTGACTTATGGACGCGCAAATGTGGTTGTAACATCAACGGGAATGAATACGGAGATAGGCAAAATCGCCAATCTTATGAACAATACGGGAGATAAAAAAACACCTCTCCAGGTAAGCCTTGACAATTTCAGCAAAAAGCTTGCCATCATAATTATGGCAATAAGCGTGGTTGTATTTTTGCTTAGAATCTGGCAGAAAAAACCGGTGCTGGATTCGCTTATGTTTGCTGTGGCTCTGGCGGTAGCAGCAATCCCCGAAGCATTAAGTTCAATTGTAACCATTGTTCAGGCAATGGGAACACGCAGAATGGCAAAAGATAATGCTATTATAAAAGAATTGAAAGCCGTTGAAAGCCTTGGCTCCGTATCAGTAATCTGCTCCGATAAGACAGGTACGCTTACACAGAATAAAATGACGGTGACGGAAGTATATATTGATGGAAAGTGTATTCTGCCTGAAGAAATAGACATAAGAAGCAGGCAGCACAGATATCTTTTATATAATGCAATATTAAATAACGATTCCTCCATTTCAGGGGGTAAAGAAATAGGAGATCCTACAGAAACCTGCCTCCTTGTAATGGCAGAAAAAGCAGGACTTGGTGATAAAGGTATTTCAGAAGAAGTCATAAGAGACATGATGGAAAGACAGGAAGAAATTCCTTTTGACTCCGACAGAAAACTTATGAGCAGCAAATATAGTGTACATGGTATTCCTACTGTTTTTACAAAAGGAGCTGTGGATGTACTTCTTGCAAGAACGGAGTACATTATGGATGGAGATACTGTCAGGACAATTACTAAAACTGATATTGATAATATTCTTAACCAGAACCGTATTTTTTCTGAAAAAGGAACAAGAGTCCTTGCTTTTGCATATAAGGAATGTAAGAAAGGCGAACATCTTACAAAAGAGAGTGAGAACGGCTATGTATTCATCGGACTTACATCCATAGTCGATCCACCAAGAGAGGAATCCAAGGAAGCGGTTTTATCCGCAATAAATGCAGGAATTAAGCCGGTTATGATAACAGGAGACCATAAAGTGACGGCGACAGCCATAGCAAAACAGATTGGAATATATCATGACGGAGACATTGCCTTAACCGGAGCTGAACTTGATAATATATCAGACAAAGAGCTTGGCGATATATTGGAAAAAGTATCGGTATATGCAAGGGTGTCGCCTGAGAATAAGATAAGAATTGTGGATGCATGGCAGAAAAAAGGTAAAATTGTGGCTATGACAGGTGATGGGGTTAATGATGCACCTGCGTTAAAGAAAGCCGATGTGGGTGTTGCAATGGGAATCACAGGAACGGAAGTTTCCAAAGATGCGGCAGCAATGGTTTTATCCGACGATAATTTTGCTACGATAATCAAGGCTGTACTTAACGGCAGAAATGTTTACAGGAATATTATGAACGCAATACAGTTTTTGCTGTCAGGAAATTTGGCTGCGATTTTTGTGGTGCTTTACTGCTCTGTAATGGCACTTACAACTCCGTTTCTTCCGGTACATCTTTTGTTTATCAATCTTTTAACGGATTCGCTTCCTGCACTTGCAATCGGTATGGAACCTGCTGATAAATCGCTCTTGAAAAACAAACCAAGAAATCCTGAAGAAGGTATTCTTAATAAAAAGTTTTCTATGAAATTACTGGCATACGGAATTTCAATAGCAGTAGTAACACAGACAGCATTTTATATAGGATTGAAAGTTAATGCGGCGAGTGCGAGCACGATGGCATTTGCCACACTTACACTTGCAAGACTTTTTCACGGTTTTACCTGCAGAAGCGGGTATTCGATTTTTAAAATTGGATTAAAGAGTAACAAATGGAGTGTGCTGGCATTTTTAACAGGAACTTTGTTGTTGATTGCAGCACTTATGCTTCCCGGATTTAATACACTTTTTATGGTAGAAACATTAAGCGGGTTTAATCTGCTGATGATTGGTGTACTTGCTTTTTTACCGACTTTTGTATTTCAGGTTGTCAGATTGATTAAAGAGCATTATAATAAAAAATAATTACAGGAAAGGGGCATATTATGAAAGCCGGACATAGAAGAATAATTGGTTTTATATTGACTTTATTTATCTGTGTGACAGGGATGTACTTTGGCGATGTTAAAGTAGATTCGGTTTTTGTATGCCCTTCTGTGGATATTTCCGGTGCCTGCATTGAAACTGTGGATTCGGTTGCGGATAATTCCAAGGCATGTACATCGGAAATGCTTGGCATCAGAAGAACTGTTACTTTAAGGGATAATCATGTGCGTACCTCAGGCAGGAGAGAGTACAGGATTACCGTAGATTTTTATCAGGATAATGGGAACGGATACAATGTCCGTCCTTTCTATGCAGGTTTTTCTGACGGAAGAGATTATAATGTCCGTCAGGAGGAACTTGTCACAAATTATATTCACAAGTCGGACGGCAAGAAGAGAGTCTGAAAATTTCCAATCATAATTAAATAATAATTATTCGGCATACAAGATGGGTATGCCTGTCTTTGTATGCCTTAAACGGAGGTTTTATATGGGACTTAATATTTTTATAGGCATAATAGGAGCAATAGCGCTTGCTGCAGGAGTGTGGTGCTTTTGCGTAGATAAAGGATATTTTCATAAGAAAAAAGACATAAACAATATTGACACATATGAGGAAAATGAAAATGAGAAAAACTAAAGTTATATGTACTATAGGTCCGGCGTGTGAGGATGCCAATGTGCTTAGCGGGATGTGCTATGCGGGAATGAACGTTGCGAGACTTAATTTCTCACACGGATCCCACGAGGAACATCAGAAAAAAATAGATCTGATAAAGGCAACAAGGGAGAAACTTGATATGCCTATAGCTATTATGCTTGACACAAAGGGACCGGAGTACAGAATAGGAACTTTTGAAAATGGCAGAATTAAGCTGGATGACGGAGACAGTTTTATATTTACAACTGATGATGTTGTGGGTAATGAGAAAAGAGTTTCTGTCAATTATGACAAACTTATGGAGAATCTTAACGTTGGAGACATAATCCTTGTCAATAACGGACTTGTTATTTTTGAAGTTGAGAAAATAGAAGGAAGTAATGCATATTGCAAAGTTCTGGCAGGCGGAGAGCTAAGCAACAAAAAAAGCATGAATTTTCCGGATAAGGTTATGAAACATGATTTTCTCAGCGATCAGGACAAAGAAGATCTTTTGTTTGGAATTAAAAATGACGTTGATTTTGTTGCGGCATCTTTTGTATCATGCAAAAAAGATATAAAAGAGATGCGTGAGTTCCTTGACGAAAACGGCGGTACGGATATTGATATCATTGCGAAGATTGAGAACAGGGCAGGTGTGGATAATATTGAAGATATCTGCGAAATTGCAGACGGCATTATGATTGCAAGAGGCGATCTTGGCGTGGAAATTCCTGCAATTGAGGTTCCTTCTGTCCAGAAATATCTCATTAAGAAATGCAGGCTTCTTGGTAAACGTGTAATTACTGCTACGGAAATGCTTGAGTCTATGATTTATAATCCAAGGCCTACGAGAGCAGAGCTTTCAGACGTTGCTAATGCCGTTTATGACGGAACTTCGGCTGTAATGCTTTCCGGAGAAACAGCTTCAGGAAAATACCCTGTGGCAGCAGTGAAAAATATGGTTGATACATTGTCTTTTACCGAGAAAAACATGGATTATGAGAAACAGTTTAAGACAACGGAATTTACCATAAAGAGCAATATTGATGCTGTTTCCCACGCAACCTGTGCAATGGCGATAGACGTTAATGCCAAGTGTATAATTGTTAATTCACTTACGGGAAAGACTGCCAGGATGGTAAGCAGGTTCCGCTGCCCGGTGGATATTATAGGAATGACTACATCGCGGAAGGGCTTCAGAAAGCTTAATATGAGCTGGGGCGTAACTCCCGTACTTTGTGAAAAATATGACAATATGGAAGAGATGTTTAACAACGATCTTGTTAAGGCGGAAGAAGTATTTCATCTTGTAAAAGGTGATAATGTAGTGCTGACAGGAGGCCTTGTAGACGGAAATTCCGGAAATACCAATCTTATAAAGGTTGAGAGTATTTAGGTATAAAATATTTAAAGGAATGATTGTCTGTGCAGTCATTCCTTTTTTTAATGTGGTTCTTGTATTAATTGCTGTTTCGCTATAAAATATAAATTAATTACAATATTATATGAAAGATGTGTATGGGATGAAAGAGAAAAGAGTAGAAGAAACAATTGTGGAACAGATGAGAGAAGTAAGACCTGAGGACCTTAATGGTGCAGACCGGCTTTTTGGCGGGAGACTGATGCAGTGGATTGATGAAGTTGCAGGCATTACAGGTCTCAGATATGCGGAGAATACGGTAGTGACGGCTTCCGTGGATAACCTTAGATTTATAAGAGGGGTTTACCAACATGAAATAGTTGCTCTGATTGGCAGGGTTACTTATGTGGGAAGAACCTCTATGGAAGTAAGGGTGGATACCTATGTTGAGAGTCTCGACGGCATGAGACATCCTGTGAACAGGGCATATCTCACCCTTGTATCTGTTGATAAGAATGGCAAATCAAAAGAAGTACCAAGACTTATTGTTGAATCTGTTGGAGAACAGGCTGAATGGGAAGCAGGAAAGAAAAGAAGCGAACTTAGAAAAACACGAATGAAGGAAGGTTTCTAAAACTCCGTGTATATTGTTTTTAAAGCAACATACAATATCAGAATAAAATGTAAATACAAGGAGTTTTAATGTGAAAAAAAGAAAAACGTTTGTGCTGACTGTTATTGCGGCAGGTGCAATAATGCTGATTATTTCCTGGTTTGCGGGAAGAATAATATCAAAGAAATATTATTTTTCACATAATAATACTTATAACGAAGAAGGAATGATGATTGATTCCGTTAATCACCCTTATTATTCCAAAAGACAATGGGGGTACTTTTATAAAATACCACGGACTATCAGGTATTACTCAGATATAACCGGGACAGAAAGAAAAGCAATGGTGTTTCTGCCGGCAGGTTATAGCGAAAACAAATCCTATCCCGTACTTTATCTTTTGCACGGATACGGTGGGAGACACAGCACATGGCGTAATAAAAATGCCCATATTATAATACAGAATCTTATATATTTTGAAGATGTTCCGGAAATGATTGTAGTATGTCCGGACTGCGTTGTAAGCCGTAATGAAGAAGACAGGGATGCCGGTTTTTACGAGACAATCCGGTATTTTGACCTGACAGAAAGAGAAATTATAGATAATCTTATGCCTTATGTGGAAGAACATTTTAATGTACTTACAGGCAGGGAAAATACGGCAATCGCAGGTAATTCCATGGGTGGAAGAAACTCCCTTGCCATTGGATTCAAAAATCAGGATAAATTCGGATATATAGGAGCTTTTTCATCTGTTTCGCCACTTCCGGATGAAAGACATTCCGGCGGTATTCCGGCACTTCTTGATGAACTGAAACTGGATTCGTCACAGTTTGAATTTCTGATGCTGAGTGTAGGAAAATCCGATAATGTCTGCGGGGATGTAACTTATGCACTTCATGAATATATGACAGAACGTGGCATAAACCATGTGTTCTATGACGTGGATGGTGAACATGAAAACAAGGTGTGGCAGAATTCACTTTATAATTTCTGCAAAAATATTTTTAATCAGGAGTGATTCAAATGAAATTATTACTAAAACAGAGATTTTTTTCGTGGTTTGACAGCTATGACGTGTATTATGAAGATGGCAGTGTGGCTTTTAAGGTAAAGGGAGAACCGGCATGGGGGCATCTTTTAAGAATTTTTGATGCCCCGGGCAGTTATCTTGCCACAGTTAAAGAAAAAATATTTACTTTTATGCCGCAGTTTGAAATATTTTACGGGGATGAATATGTGGGAAATATTCATAAAGAACTAACTTTTTTTAAACCAAAATTCTATTTTGATTTTAACGGCTGGTATGTTGAGGGACATTTTATGGAATGGGATTATGAAATCTATGACGGATACAATAATCTTGTTGCCAACATCAACAAGGAAGTAATTAATTTTACCGATACATATTCCATAGATGTTGTAAATCCGCAGGATGCATTGCTTGTTCTTGCATTTGTGCTTGCAATGGATGCGGAAAAGTGTTCTAGGAATGATTAATAGTATGAATTAAATAATACAGATATGCGCATACTGATAAAAAACAGGAGATGCGTATATGAATGTGAATGATGATACAATAAAACTTCTGCGTGAATGTGACGCAGGTGTTGAGATGGGAATTAAGACTCTCGATAATGTAATTGATGATGTTGAAAGCGATGAGCTTAGAAAAATTCTTGAAAAAAGCAGGGAAACCCATTGTAAGCTAAAGGGCAATATAGCCGAGAAACTGGGTAACTATGGTGATGACGGCAAAGAGCCGGCGGCAATGGCATCATTTTTTGCCAAGGTAAAGTCAGAAGTGAAGCTTATGTCTGAGCATCCGGATGTATCTGCCGCGGAGCTTATTATTGATGGGTGCAATATGGGAATAAGGTCCATATATAAGTATTTTAATAAATATCCTGCTGCCGATGCTGAGATAAAAAGACTTGTTGATGATATCGTTAAGGAAGAGGAAGACCTTTCTGTTAAATTAAGAAAATTTTTGTAATGTACTTTAAGAAAGAGCATTTGTCCGTTGTGGCAAATGCTTTTTTAGATAAATCAATACAAAACAGTCAAAGTCGGTCAAAAATACGCAAGAAAATGAATGAAAATGATTGACTTTGAAACGGCATGGAGTTATAATGAGGCTACAAAGTAAAGAAGGAGGCGAAAGGTAATGATTTACACAGTAACTTTTAATCCGTCTTTGGACTATATAGTGTCTGTCAGGGATTTTAAGCTTGGAATAACCAACAGGACAAGTGATGAACGGATTCTCCCCGGAGGAAAGGGAATTAATGTTTCAACAGTTCTTAAGAATCTTGGAATTGATAACACAGCACTTGGTTTTGTATCAGGTTTTACAGGAGATGAAATCGTAAGAAGACTTGAGAATATGGGCGTTAAGAACGGTTTTATCAGGCTTGAAAATGGATTTTCAAGAATTAATCTCAAACTTAAATCAACTGATGGAACAGAAATTAACGGACAGGGACCGGTTATAAGTAAAGAGAATGTTGAACTTCTTATGGAAAGATTATCACAGCTTAAGGACGGGGATGTTCTTTTCCTGTCAGGCAGCATTCCGGCGGGAATGGATGATGATGCCTACAAGAATATAATGGAACTGCTTAAGGGCAGGGACATTAAGATTGTTGTGGATGCGACGAAGGAACTGCTTGTGAAATCGCTTCCATACGGACCGTTTCTGATTAAGCCTAACAATTATGAACTAGGTGAGATATTCGGAGTAAGGCTTACAACAAGAAGTTCGGTTATCCCGTACGCTAAGAAACTGCAGAATATGGGAGCGAGAAATGTTCTGGTTTCAATGGCAGGAGAAGGAGCGGTATTGGTATCGGATGATGGCCAGGTAATTGACGCACCGGCACCTGAGGGAAAGCTCATTAACGGAGTAGGCGCAGGAGATTCAATGGTAGCCGGATTTATGGCAGGATATCTTGCAAGACACGATTACAACCATGCGTTCTGTATGGGAGTAGCATCAGGAAGTGCCAGTGCTTTTTCGGAAAATCTGGCAACAAAGGAAGAAATAGAAAAAGTGTATAAAACTATAGTATTGGAGGAAAAAGTATGAGAATTACTGATTTACTTGATAAGAGAAGCATATCTCTTACAGCAGCTCCTAAGAGCAAGGAAGAAGCGCTCAACGAAGCTATTGCCCTTATGGCTGAAAGCGGAAAAATCAACGATACTGAAGGGTATCGCAGGCAGGTATTTGCAAGAGAAGAAGAGAGTACAACAGGTGTAGGAGAAGGAATTGCAATACCACATGGAAAATGTGCAGCGGTCAACAGACCGGGACTTGCAGCAATGGTTATAAAAGACGGAGTGGATTTTGAATCACTTGACGGAGAACCTGTAACACTGCTTTTCCTTATAGCAGCACCGGACACAAAGGATAATGTCCATCTTGACGTACTCAGCAAATTGTCAATGATGCTTATGGATGAAGAGTTTACAAAGAATTTAAGAAATGCATCAACAGCAGAAGAGTTTCTTGAAATAATAGATAAGGCTGATGAAGAAAAGAAAAGTGTGGACGAAAGACTTTCGGATATTAATAAAGCAGACGATAGCCGGGTAAAAATACTTGCAGTTACATCCTGTCCTACAGGAATTGCCCATACTTATATGGCGGCTGAGGGACTTGAAAAAGCAGCAAAGGCAAAGAATTGTTATATCAAGGTAGAGACAAGAGGTTCCGGCGGTGCCAAAAATGTACTTACAGATAAAGATATTGAAGAAGCTGATTTTATTATTATTGCGGCAGATGCCAAAGTCCCAATGGAAAGATTTGACGGAAAGAAGCTTATTGAGCGACAGGTTTCGGACGGAATCAATAAAGCGGATGAACTTATTGACCTTGCAATTAAAGGCGAGGCACCTGTATATAAGAGCGGAGTCAGATCTGACGATGAAGTTGAGAAAACAACTACAAAAAAAGGAATTGGACATAAGATTTATACACAGCTTATGAACGGTGTTTCACATATGCTTCCTTTTGTAGTAGGCGGCGGTATTCTTATTGCAATATCATTTCTTATTGATGGATTTGCGGTAGATATCAATTCATTGTCTGCTGCTGAAAGAAGCAGCTTCGGAAGCATAACAGATGCAGCGAGACTTTTTAACGAAATAGGTAATGTAGCTTTTAAATTTATGCTCCCCGTACTGGCGGGATTTATAGCAATGGCAATAGGCGACAGACCGGCACTTGCAGTCGGATTCGTAGGCGGCATGATGGCAGCCAACGGAACATCCGGATTCCTTGGAGCACTTGCAGCAGGTTTTGCGGCAGGATATATTGTTTTGTTACTTGTTAAGTTATGCAGTAAACTTCCGGATGCACTGGAAAAGATAGCACCTGTACTTATATATCCGGTTGTCGGTATTCTGGTAATGGGTCTCCTGATGAAATTTGCGGTTGAACCTGTAATGGGTTATATTAACACGGCAATGAACAACGGACTTAAGAGTATGGGAAGCGGAAGCAGAATTGTTCTCGGACTTGTCCTCGGCGGAATGATGGCAATTGATATGGGCGGACCTTTCAATAAAGCAGCATATGTATTCGGAACAGCTTCCATTGCATCAGGCAATTATGATATGATGGCATCAGTAATGATTGGCGGAATGGTTCCACCTTGCGCAATTGCTCTTGCAACTATAATTTTCAAAAACAAGTTCTCAAAGCAGGAGAGACAGTCAGGTCCTACTAACCTGATTATGGGTCTTGCATTCATTACAGAAGGAGCAATTCCGTATGCGGCAGCAGATCCATTCAGGGTTATTCCGGCATGTGTAGTTGGTTCAGGCGTTGCGGGTGCATTATCAATGGCATTTAAATGTACACTCATGGCTCCTCACGGCGGAATTTTCGTAGTACCTGTTATGGGCAATAAATTTATGTATCTCCTGGCACTTGTAATAGGAACTGCAGTATCAACAGTTCTTTTAGGAATTTTAAAGAAAAAACAGACGAATTAGAAAGGAGAAAAACGGTATGAGAGAATTTAAGTATGTTATAACTGATCCGGAGGGAATACATGCACGTCCGGCAGGACTCCTTGTAAAAGCAACAAAAGATTTTGCATGTGACATTAAAATAGCTAAAGACGGTAAAGCAATGAACTGTAAGGCTATATTCGGAATTATGGGACTCGGTGTTAAAAAAGGCAATGAAGTAACACTTACTTTTGACGGAGAAGACGAAGACAAGGCCTACGAGACAGTAAGCAGGTTTATGCAGGAAAATCTTTAAAAGGGAGAGAAACTTATGAAGGTGTATGAAGGTAAAAGTGTATTCAATGGCATTGCCATTGGTAAGATAAAACTGTATTTAAAGGGCGAACAGCAGGTAAAAAGACATAAGGTTACAGATGTTAAAGCTGAGTTGCTAAGATATGAAGAAGCACGTAATAAAAGTATGACGGAACTTAAGGGCCTTTATGAAAAGGCTCTTAAGGAAGTAGGAGAAGCAAATGCCGCCATATTTGAGGTCCATCAGATGATGCTTGAGGATGAGGATTATAACGAATCAGTCCGTAATATAATTGAGTCCCAGGGCGTTAATGCCGAATATGCGGTTGCGGCTACAGGAGACAATTTTTCCAAAATGTTTTCATCCATGGAGGATGAATATATGAAAGAAAGAGCAGCAGATGTAAAAGATATTTCTGAAAGAGTGATATCTGTTCTGAATGGAAAAAGCAGCGGTAATGATACAGGTGATGAAGCATCAATTATTGTTGCGGATGACCTTGCACCTTCAGAGACGGTACAGCTTGATAAGGATAAAGTTTTATCCTTTGTAACGGTTCATGGTTCATTAAATTCACATACTGCAATTCTTGCAAGAACTATGGCAATACCTGCACTTGTCAACACACCTTTGCCCCTTGACGAAGAAATTGATGGTGTAATGGCGGTAGTTGACGGAACTAAAGGTGTTATATATATTGACCCTGACTGTGAGACACTGGAACTAATGAAAAAGCGTAAAGCAGAGGAAGATGAAAAAAGAGTGCTTTTACAGACTCTTAAAGGCAAAGATAATATTACTGTCGATGGACAAAAGATTATGCTTTATGCTAATATAGGCAATATAAAAGATCTTGCCAAAGTTATTCAGAATGATGCTGGCGGAATCGGGCTTTTCAGAAGTGAGTTCATATACCTTGAGAGCAAGGATTTCGCTACGGAAGAAGAACAGTTCATGATTTACAGACAGGTTGCTGAGACAATGGCAGGCAAAAAGGTCATTATAAGAACTCTTGACATAGGCGCAGACAAACAGTGTGATTATTTTAATATGGCACATGAAGATAATCCTGCAATGGGATGCCGCGCCATAAGAATCTGTCTCACAAGGCCTGAGATTTTCAAGACACAGCTTCGTGCACTTTACAGGGCGAGTGCGTATGGCAATATAGCCATTATGTATCCGATGATAATAAGTGTATGGGAAGTGAAAAGAATCAAAGAAATTGCAGAAGAAGTAAGGAAAGAGCTTGATGAACAGGGAATATTATACGGTAATCCCGAACAGGGCATTATGATAGAGACACCTGCTGCGGTAATGATAAGCGATGAACTTGCAAAAGAAGTTGACTTTTTCAGTATAGGAACTAATGACCTTACACAATATACTCTTGCAATAGACAGGCAGAATACGGAACTTGATATGTTCTATGATTCACATCATCCGGCAGTGCTTAAGATGATATCAATGGTTATTGACAATGCACATAAAGCGGGAATATGGGCAGGAATATGCGGAGAACTTGGTGCAGACCAGTCACTTACAAAGGAATTCCTTGCCATGGGTGTTGATGAATTATCGGTGTCACCGGGAAGCGTATTACCTATTCGCAAGATTGTTATTGAGACAAATGTTAAGGATTATAAGGCGAAAAAAAATGCTGACAAAACAAAGACATGAAGAAATGGTTAATATTATAAGAGAAAGAGGTAGCGTTACCACGAATGAGATGGCTAAGATACTTGGCATCTCAGAATCAACGGCAAGGCGCGACATTAATTTCCTTGCTGACACCGGCAAAGTTATAAAAGTATACGGTGGAGCTATGTTTGATCCGCAGGATGTGGATACTAAAGAAGATAGTTTTGAACAAAGAATGGATATTAATGCTACTGAAAAAGGCAAGGCAGCAGAAAAGGCACTTGAATTAATTACTCCGGATGATTTTATATATATAGATGCAGGAACTACAACAAAGTATATTGCGGACAATTTTAATATGAATGGCGTAAGAATTGTAACGAATGGCATTGAACATGCCAGAATACTTGCGTCAAAAGGCAATGAGGTAGTCCTTGTGGGAGGCAACGTCAAGATATCTACAGATGCAATTGTTGGAACATTAGCTGTAAATACACTTGATAAATATCATTTTACAAAGGGCTTTTTCGGAACTAATGGCATATCTTCGAAAGCCGGCTATACAACGCCCGATATTAATGAGGCACTTGTTAAGAAAGCAGCGATGCAGAAATGCAGTAAGTCCTTTATTGTATGTGATTCTTCAAAATTTAATACAATAAGTGCCGTAACTTTTGCATCTTTCAGAGAGGCAACCATTGTAACCAATCTGTGTCCTGCAGAATTCTCAAAATATAAAAATATAATAGTATACTGACATTAAAAATCTCAAGGTGTATAATGACCTTGAGATTTTTTTTGGCGAGGTGACAAAATGCAGGTTACGGAAAAAATAAATGCTTTGAGAAAAATCATGGGCGATAGTAATATTGACGCCTATATAATAGTTACTGACGATTACCACGGCTCTGAATATGTAGGAGATTATTTCAAAGAACGTGAGTATATGTCAGGGTTTACAGGTTCGGCGGGAACACTTCTTGTCATGACTGATTTTGCCGGACTATGGACTGATGGAAGATATTTTTTGCAGGCAGAGGAAGAACTGGCGGGTACAGGCATAGAGCTTATGAAGAGCGGAGAAGCGGACTGCCCCTCAATAGAAGTTTTTTTGTATGACAAATTAAAAGAAAACAGTGTTGTGGGATTTGACGGAAGAACCGTGAATTGTAATTTTTTTAACAGACTAAAAAACAGGCTGGACAGCAAGAAAATTACCTACGCCATGGATAAAGACCTTGTAGATGCAATATGGAAAGACAGACCCGGAATGTCTTCGCGTAAAGTATGGGAACTGGATTATGAATACACCGGAATGTCAAGAAAGGATAAGATTGGACACCTTTTTGAAATAATGGACAAAAACGGGGCTGATGCCATGGTGCTTACTGCTCTTGATGAGATAGCATGGCTATTGAATTTAAGAGGTGATGATATTGAATATTGTCCCGTATTTTTAAGTTTTATGTATATCAGCCAAAAAATAAGCGTACTTTATGTAAACCGCAGTATTTTAAGCGATGATATTATTAGCGGGCTTGCCGATGATGGCATTATAATTAAGGATTACGAGTCGGTATATGACAATCTGGCAGAAATAAGCTCGGAGAAAATCATGATTGACCCTTCAAGTGCCAATTGTTTTATAAAAGAAAATATTGCAATAAACAGCTTTGCATACGAGACGGAAAGCCCTGTTGAGCTTATGAAAGCGATAAAAAATCCTATAGAGACCGAGAATATAGAAAGTGCCCACATAAAAGACGGTGTGGCAGTTACTAAATTTGTCCGGTGGCTGACAGAAAACGTTAAAAAAGGCACTGTAACGGAAATGTCGGCAGCAGAGAAACTTGACGAATTCAGAAAAATGGGAGAGGGTTACCTTGGACAAAGCTTTGCCCCTATCGTCGCATATAAAGAGCATGGAGCAATTGTCCATTATGAAGCTTCAAAAAAGACGGACGTTACCATGAAACCGGTAGGTCTTTGTCTTATTGATACAGGCGGACACTATCTTCAGGGAACAACGGATATAACCAGAACAGTTCCGCTTGGAAAACTGACAGAAGAAGAAAAGAAAGCATATACTCTCGTACTTATGGGTCATTTACGCCTTGCCGCAACGGTTTTTAAGTATGGAGTTACAGGCGGAGGTCTTGATATTATTGCAAGGGAACCTTTGTGGGAATACGGAATGGATTTCAGACACGGAACAGGGCATGGCGTCGGATATCTTCTTAACGTGCATGAAGGACCACAGAGAATAAGCTGGAAAAATAATGATGTGGTGCTTGATGAGGGCATGGTTATATCCGATGAACCGGGGTATTACGAAACCGGAAAATTCGGAATACGACACGAAAATCTATTGCTTGTTAAGGCCGATTTACCGGAAACGGAATATGGAAAAATGTGTTATTTTAAAAATCTTACATACGTTCCTTTTGACAAAGAGGCACTTCTGCCAGAACTTATGACAAGCAGGGATATTATGCTCTTTAACAGGTATCAGAAGAACGTATATGAAAGTATATCACCTTATCTTTGCGATGATGATAAAAAATGGCTGGAATCATACACAAAACCTATAGAAAACTTTACTTTTTGACGGATAAGTGTTATAAGTTAATTAGGTATATGTATTTACAGAAAGGAATGATTTTATGAAAGGTATTAATCTCCCGGTAAGAAATTCGGTATCATATTTATTTAATAATCTTAAGACGAATAGTCCTACACAGTCTATTTTTGACTGCCTTACAGAGTATAACAGTATACGTTCGGGAAGTTTTTATAAGCTTGCAAAGAGATATTATTCCAAGAGTATTGACAGTGATACGAAGAGTAAGTTAAAAGATGTTTCGCATAGTATTTCCACATCTACAGCTGATAAGGAGAAACTTTCCAAGCTTAAGGAGAATGTTGAATCATTGTCTGCGTCAGTTGATATACTTACAGAAAGCGGCAGAAAGTCTGTTTTTTCAAAAGACAAGGACGGAAATTACGATACAGAGAAGATTTACAATGCAGTAAGCGGTTTTATTAAGAATTATAACAATGTTATTAAGGAAGCCAAGGATACGGACTCGTCATCCGTTAATACAGCGGCTACCAATATGATGAACAATACGGTTATTAATTCCAAAATGTTAGCGTCAATCGGAATTACGGCAGACGATAACAATATGCTTACGGTTAATAAAGATACATTTATGAAATCCGATATGACTAAAGTAAAATCTTTATTAAATGACAGAGGAAGCTATGGTTATTCATTAAGCGTTAATTCTTCAATGATTGAATTTTCCATAAAGAGTGAAATGAACAAAGCTAATACATATACAAATGTTGGTAATTTTTCCAATAATTACAATTCGGGTTCATTATTTAATTATATGATTTAAGGAGCATTACAATGAAAATAGGCATACTTGGATACGGCAATCTCGGAAGAGGAATAGAATGTGCCGTAAAGCAGAATGATGATATGGAACTTGCAGCTGTATTTACAAGGCGTAATCCGGATACAGTTAAAATATTGACAGAAGGCGTTAAGGTATATCCGGTTTCAGATATTTTGAAACATAAAGATGAAATAGATGTGCTTATCCTTTGCGGAGGCAGCGCTACGGACTTACCTGTACAGACTCCGGAATATGCAAAATATTTTAACGTAATAGATAGTTTTGATACACATGCAAGAATACCTGAACATTTTGACAATGTTAATAAGGCAGCTACGGAAAGCGGACACACGGCACTTATTTCGTGTGGATGGGATCCGGGAATGTTTTCACTTAACAGGTTATATGCCAATGCGATTCTTCCACAGGGTAAGGATTATACTTTCTGGGGCAAGGGCGTAAGCCAGGGACATTCTGATGCAATAAGAAGAGTTGAAGGCGTTAAGGACGGAAAGCAGTATACAATTCCTGTTGAAGCAGCACTTGAGGCAGTCCGTAACGGCGAGAATCCTGAACTTACAACAAGGCAGAAACATATAAGAGAGTGTTTTGTTGTTGCAGAAGAAGGGGCTGACCTTAATAAGATTGAAGAGACAATCAAGAATATGCCTAACTATTTTGCAGATTATGATACGACAGTGCATTTTATTTCGGAAGAAGAACTTAAGGCCAACCACAGTGGCATTCCACACGGAGGTTTTGTATTCAGAAGCGGCATAACAGGATGGAACGGTGAACATAAGCACATTATAGAATACAGCCTTAAACTTGATTCCAATCCGGAATTTACATCATCAGTCATAGTTGCATACGCCAGAGCAATTAACAGACTCCATAAGGAAGGCGTCAACGGCTGTAAGACAGTTTTTGATATAGCACCTGCATATTTAAGTAAGGCTTCAGGTGAAGAACTCAGGGCACACCTTTTATAATAAGAATAAGGAAATGGTATAATGCAGATAGGAAATTATAATATAACAGATAAAGAAATTGACCAGTATATAGCAACACTTGCACCTGAACAGCAGATGTATAAAGACGTTCCGGCATTCAGGGATCAGGTAAAATCACGACTTGAAGAGATTTCTCTTTTTGCGATGGAGGGTGAAGAAAAGCACCTTGATGATACAGAAGAGTATAAGAATACACTTAGTGTTGTAAGAAGAGACGTGCTGGGACAGTTGGCAATGGCTGAGATAATCAATGATGTGGATGTCACTGATGAAGAAGTTAAAGATTATTATGAGAACCATAAGGAACAGTTTGGAAGAGCAGCTTCTGTAAGTGCAAGTCACATTCTTGTTGATTCTGAGGACAGATGTAACGAAATTAAATCCGAAATTGAAAATGGCGGCAAGAGCTTTGAAGATGCGGCAAAAGAATATTCTACATGTCCTTCCGGAAAGAGCGGAGGAAGTCTCGGTACTTTTGGTAAAGGACAGATGGTAAAGGAATTTGAGGATGCTTCATTTAACGGAGAACTCAATAAGATTCTTGGACCTGTAAAGACTAAATTCGGATATCATCTTATAAGAGTGGATGAGAGGGAAGACGCAAGTGTTATGCCTTTTGAACAGGTGGCTGACAAGGTCAAAGCTGCTGCAAAAAGAGCAAAACAGCAGAAAGTATATGACGAGAATGTTGCCAGACTGAGAGCAAAATTTGTCAGATAGAGGAGGAATTGAATGGACTATTATTCTGAAAACAATAATGATAACCGGCAATATTATAATCCGGGATATATTAAAAGGTCAGGTGGAAAAATAGCCGGTTCAGTTATACTCAGTTTTTTCATTGCTATTTTTTTATTTATTCTTCTTGGAATGTCAGCATTTAAACATTTAATGAAAGCTGATAATATTAGGAAAATGGCATCAAGACTTGACTTTAGTAAATTATCATCCGATATCCTTTTTGAAAGTACAGATGATGATGAGTCAATGTCTGATTATCTTTATGAAAAAATTGGTGAGATGAAGGATATTAAAGAAATTCCGAGGGATACTTTTGACGAATTTGTGGAAAAAGACCTTTCACCATATTTTAAAGGATTGCTTGAGGATACAGCAGACGCAATTGTTAACGGAAAAGGCGATATATCCTTTACACCACGGGATATAGCCGGTTTACTTGAAGATACACATGTTGAAGGCATGGAAGACATTAAGCTTTCCGATGCTGATATGTCAGTGATAGAAAGTGCATTTGAGAATGGTAATGTTAAAAGCACAATAGAGCAGATTAACAATGGAACCCTTCTTGAGGAATTTGATATAGCAGGTAAAGTTTTTTCATCACTTGCCTTTATGATTACAGCCGTAATACTGGCATTAATGATTATAGGAGTTGTTATTGTAAACAGACATTATGTTAAGGCACTTTTATTACATATCGGAATACCTTTCCTTATTGTAGGCCTGTTAAGTGCAATGACGACATTTTCAATCGCATCCGTTTCAATGTCAGCAATTAAGGGTGTTGACCATAACCTGGCTGCATTGGTCAGCATATTTAAGGATTCTGTAGTTACCACATTTACATTATTTACTGCCATAGTTGCAGGCCTTGGGCTTGTATTTACGGCAGCGGGATGTTTTGTACCACGCACAAAAGCAGATTCACAGATTTATAATTAATATATTTTAAGACAGTTCGTTTGTACCATCCTGTCTATAAATAAAACCAGGGCTCCCAAAGGGACAGCTCTGCTGTCCCTTTTATTTATAGTTTTAATATTAAGAAAGAAGGCAAATATGTATTCGTTAATATCTGAACACAGTTTTGATGCAGCTCATTTCCTTAAAGGATATGAGGGCAAATGCAGCAATATACATGGGCATCGTTGGAGAGTAGTTGTCGAAATTCAAGGTGATGCATTGAAAAAAGACAGCCACACAAGAGGGATGTTAATTGATTTTGATGAGTTAAAAGAGACAATAAAAAAAGAAGTAGATTATTTTGACCATTGTCTGATAATAGAAAAAAATTCATTAAAAGAAAATACCTATAATGCACTTAAGGATGAAGGCTTCAGGATTGTTGAACTTGATTTCCGCTCAACAGCAGAAAATTTTTCAAAATATTTTTATGACAGAATAAGTGAAAAAGGTTATCAGGTAAAATGTGTGTCCGTATATGAGACATCAAACAACTGTGCCGTATACGGAGAATGATATGGCAGAATATAAAGTTGTTGAAACATTTGTAAGTATTAATGGTGAAGGAAGAAAAGCAGGTGAACTTGCATTTTTCTTAAGACTTAAAGGCTGTAACCTTGACTGCTCTTATTGTGATACCAAATGGGCAAATAAAGGAGATGCATCCTTTGAAATCATGGATGAAAATGAAATATACGGCCTTATTAAAAAATCAGGAATCCGTAATGTAACTATTACAGGAGGAGAACCGTTGTTCCGTAAGGATATGGCAATATTGTTGGAACTGCTTGATAACGATAGGGAATTATCCGTCGAAATTGAGACAAATGGAAGCGTGGACCTGAAACCTTACCTGCCGGTGTGCAAAAATATAAGTTTTACCATGGATTATAAACTTCCAACAAGCAGGATGGAGGAGCAGATGTGCCTTGGAAATTTTGAAATATTAAGGAACATTGACACCGTCAAATTTGTATCGGGAAGCATTAAGGATTTGGAAAAAGCAGAAGAAATCATACAAAAATATGACCTTTGCAAAAGAACAAAAGTATATATAAGTCCTGTTTTCGGGAATATAGATCCTGCTGACATAGTAGAATTTATGAAAGAAAGAAAAATGAATAAAGTTAGGTTACAGTTGCAGCTCCATAAATTTATCTGGGATCCGGATAAAAAAGGCGTGTAACAGGAAAAGAGGCAGAAATGGCTATTGATAGAGAAGCAATTAAAAAGCATATAAGAGGAATACTTATTGCATTAGGTGATGATCCGGACAGGGAGGGCCTTAAGGACACACCCGAAAGAGTGGCAAAGATGTATGAAGAGGTCTTTGAGGGGATGAATTATTCCAACAAAGAAATCGCAGAAATGTTTAATAAGACTTTTGAACAGGGACTGGATACCATAACCGACAGTAAAGATATGGTATTGGTAAAAGATATTGATATTTTCAGTTATTGTGAACATCATCTTGCCCTCATGTATGATGTGAAAGTTTCCGTAGCATATATTCCCAACGGTAAAGTAATCGGTTTAAGCAAAATCGCAAGAATTGCCGATATGGTGGGTAAACGTCTGCAGCTGCAGGAAAAGATTGGCAGCGACATAGCAGAAATTATGGAAACGGTAACGGAGTCGGAAGACATTGCCGTGTATATTGAAGGCTGTCACAGCTGCATGACAGCAAGAGGTATAAAAAAGAATAACAGTAAGACCGTTACCACAACATTCAGAGGCGAATTTTCAAAGGATAAACTACTTCAGATGAAATTCCTTATGGGAATTAATAACAGACCTGCAGATTAAGAAAGGAGAAATTATGAGAGCATTGGTATTATCAAGCGGTGGAGTTGACTCTACCACATGCCTTGGCATGGCTGTTGATAAATACGGCAAAGAAAATGTAGTATCTTTATCTGTATTTTACGGACAGAAACATACAAAAGAACTTGAAGCTGCAACAAAAGTGGCCAAATATTACGGAGTTGAACATATGGCAATAGATTTATCACTTATTTTTAAGGACAGCGATTGTTCACTTTTGTCACATTCAACAGAAGAAATCCCATATGAAAGTTATGCTAAACAGCTTGAAAAGACTGACGGAAAGCCTGTGTCAACTTACGTACCTTTCAGAAACGGACTTTTTCTTGCAACAGCGGCAAGTATTGCTTTATCAAAAAAATGTGATGTTATATATTACGGGGCACATGCGGATGACGCAGCGGGCAATGCTTATCCCGATTGCAGTGAGGTATTTTATAATGCCATGAATACCGCTGTTTACGAAGGAAGCGGCAGGCAGCTTAAGATAGAGGCACCCCTTGTTACATGGAATAAAGCAACGGTTGTTAAAAAAGGATTGGAACTTAAAGTTCCTTATGAGCTTACGTGGAGCTGTTACGAGGGCGGGGATAAGCCTTGCATGAAGTGCGGCACATGTATAGACAGGATGAAAGCATTTGAAGCAAATAATGTAAAAGACCCGGTTTTAGGAGAATGAATATGAGTGGCAGAAGCAAAGAAGAAACAGAAGGCGTAACCCTTTTAGGAAACCAGAAGGTAAAATATGCCGATAATTATGCACCTGAGGTGCTTGAAACCTTTATTAACAAACATCAGGACAATGACTATTTTGTCAAATTTAACTGTCCTGAATTTACAAGTCTTTGTCCTATAACGGGACAGCCTGATTTTGCAACCATAACAATATCTTATGTACCTGATGTAAGAATGGTGGAAAGCAAATCACTGAAGCTTTATCTTTTCAGCTTCAGAAATCACGGCGATTTTCATGAAGACTGTGTTAATATAATCATGAAAGACCTGATTAAACTTATGGAACCGAAATATATAGAAGTGTGGGGCAAATTTACTCCAAGAGGAGGCATAAGCATTGACCCTTACTGCAACTACGGAAAGCCCGGAACAAAGTGGGAGAGGATTGCCGGAGACAGAATGGCAAACCATGATATGTATCCCGAAAAAATTGATAACAGATAGAGTTAATTAAATCTTAACCTGAACCGATATAAAGAGTATAACAGGCAAAAGGATTTGCACACATAATACAAGGAGGTCATATATGGACGTTAATGTTTCAGGTAGTGTATCATCTACAAATACGTATTCAGACTATTCTTCTTCAAAGACAGCAGAGAAGAAATCATCTGAGTCTAAGGAAGATAAGGCTGCGGTATATGAGAAATCAGAAGTTAAGTCAAGTGCTACATACTCAATAAGCAAGATGAGTGAGAGCGACAGAGCAGCTCTTGTGCAGAAGCTTAAGCAGGACCAGGAAGACAGACAGAACCAGCTTACAAGTCTTGTACAGAAGATGTTTAATAATCAGGGTGCTACTTATGACAGTATCTGGAAGATGCTTTCAAGTGGGAAGTTCACAGTGGATGCACAGACTAAGGCACAGGCACAGGCTGACATTTCCGAGGACGGTTATTACGGAGTCAAGCAGACATCGGAGAGAATGTTTGATTTTGCCATGGCTCTCGCAGGTGATGACGTTGATAAGATGAAGGAAATGCAGGCGGCTGTTAAGAAGGGTTATGAACAGGCAGAAAAGACATGGGGCGGTAAGCTTCCGTCAATCTGCAGTGAAACACTGGATGCGGTTAATAAGCTTTTTGATGACTACTACAAGTCAAAATCTACAACAACAGAATAATATGCATGTGGCCACTTCAATGTGGCCCTTGTTATATACGGAGGATAGAGATGTCACGTTTAATAGGATGGAATGCGTTCGGAGTAATACTTAGTATAATAATTGGATTTATACCTTCGATAATTGCATTTGTAAAACAGAATATATACAAAGGACAGGTTGTTTTATATCAGGGAATAGTTTTTGTTATTAATCTTGCAATATGTATTCTCCTGAATATTTTGCCTGGAATTATTGTTTTTAACATTATAAGAAATATATGGGATGTTGTATTTGCTGTAATCTGGATATATTTTCTTGTCCATGCAATCAAGGATAAGGAAATGCCAAGACCATAGTGCTCTTTTGCTTGACTTTTTTTTAACATACTATAAAATTAATACTATAAATATTTTAGAGGTAACAGGCAATGAGTAAGATTATTTTAACAGGTGACAGACCAACCGGAAGACTTCATATCGGTCATTACGTTGGTTCACTTAAGAGAAGAGTTGAATTACAGAACTCCGGAGAATATGATAAAATTTATATAATGATTGCAGATGCCCAGGCATTGACAGATAATTACGATAATCCGGACAAAATCAGGGAGAACATTGTGGAAGTAGCACTTGATTATTTATCATGTGGTATTGACCCTGAAAAATCAGTTATATTTATACAGTCAATGGTTCCGGAACTTACGGAATTAACTTTTTATTATATGAATCTGGTTACGGAAGCAAGACTTCACCGTAATCCTACAATCAAGAGCGAGATAGAGATGAGAGGCTTTGGCGGGACAATTCCTGCCGGATTTTTATGCTATCCTATCAGTCAGGCTTCTGATATTACAGCATTTAAAGCAACAACGGTTCCTGTAGGAGAAGACCAGATGCCTATGCTTGAGCAGGCAAGGGAAATCGTTAATAAATTTAATACAATTTACGGTGAGACACTTGTCGAACCACAGATTCTTTTACCTGACAACAAGGCTTGTTTAAGACTTCCGGGTACGGACGGCAAGGCTAAGATGAGTAAATCTCTGGGCAACTGTATTTATCTTGCAGACACAGAAGAAGATGTACGCAAGAAGGTTATGTCCATGTATACCGATCCTAACCATCTTAAAGTTGAAGATCCGGGACAGGTTGAAGGCAATACAGTATTTACTTATCTTGATGCTTTCTGTAAGGATGAGCAGTTTGCAAAATTTTTACCTGATTATGCCAGCCTTGATGAGTTAAAGGCACATTACCGCAGAGGCGGACTTGGAGATGTCAAAGTAAAGAAGTTCCTTAATAATGTAATGCAGGAAGAACTGGCTCCGATAAGGGAGAGAAGAAAATACTGGGAAAAGAACATTCCTGAGGTGTATGATATCTTAAAGAGAGGCAGTGAGGAAGCACAGAAAGCAGCTGCAGAGACCCTTAAAGAAGTTAAAGCGTCTATGAGAATTAATTATTTTGAAGACGGCGCACTTATCAATGATACAATGAAAAAATATATGTAAAAAATAACACCGTGATTAGTCTTTGTGAGGCTTATCACGGTGATTTTTTATCTTTTTAAAGGGATAGTGCAGTCAAGACCGCTTGTATATGAAAGGTTGCCAAGTTCCTTAAGAACCGCAGGAGAATTGTCCGGTATTCTGTTGTAGGAATTCAGTAATGCGCAGTCCATAAGTTCTATGGAATCCACATATTTAGGGATTTTACCATCCATAATATCAAAAACGGACTGGGTGGAGGTGATTGTGTCATCCCATGGGTTATACCACCCTTCGTGAGCTTCATTGCAGGAATCCTTAGAATGGGTTACATCGTTAATCAGAAGAGGGGATAAAAATGGATGATGGAACGTCATATCCTCGATTTTACTGATTACCTTGTGCTTATTGGCTTTTTTATCCATAATTATGCTGCTTTCAATCTTAAATGATATAACGGCCGCTTTAATCATTCTTATGGAAATATCAATATCGTATGTAGCTAAAATTGCCTTGTGAAGAAGCCTTGCAATGGCATCCTGTTCTTTTGGTGTGATATCTATTGCTTTTTTGTGATTCAGTTCAGTTAAGCTCATGCCTTTGTAATGCATGAGGACTTCCCGGTCAATATCCGTTTCAAGACCGAAATGCACACCGAGAACTTCTTTGTCAGGCTTTGTGGTTACCCTGCAGTATACATAAGGATGAATAGCCGAATCCAGCAGATAGTGGCCTATAAAGCCTTGGATATATGCGTTGCAGGTCTCATAGTCTTCAAGTTCTTTTATTGTTGAGCAGGCAATTATAAGCTGGTTAAAAAATTCGCCTGTATTTTCCTTATGCATTTTGTTGGCAATATTAGGAAAAAGACCTGATGAAGTGGGAAGAAAGTAAAAAAACAGGTCGGGTCCCTGAAGCCCAAGTGAATAAGCTTTATTGTGTTTTCTTATAATATCCTTGGCATTTCCTTTAGGTAATCCATGAAATGCGTTAATTCCAAAAATATGATGTGTTACAAATCCGGGCATAGCTCTGCCTCCTTAATATTTATCTTATAACAGTATAAACCTTTTGCTTATTTTGTAAACACTCATTTACTTGAATTATTTTATTTCATTTGATAAAATGTGGATTTGAAAGAAATGAAATTGTAAAGAGGAAAAAATAATGGCATACAAAATTCTGGCATTTGATATTGACGGTACATTAACCAACTCTCAGAAAATAATTACGGAAGAGACCAAGAGAGCTATTTTTGCTGCAATGGACAAAGGCTGCAAGGTTCTTATCGCATCAGGCCGTCCTGTCAAGGGATTAAGAGGATATGCAGAGGAACTTCACCTTAAGGAAAACGGCGGTTATATTCTTTCGTTAAACGGAGGGTATATAATGTCCTGTGCCGATGAAAAGGTACTTTATGATGTAAAGGTACCAAAAAAATATTACAAGGAAATATATGAACTTTCTAAGAAACACGGCGTTAATCTTCTGACATATCAGGGTGAGACCGTTATCTCTGAAGATATAGATGACGAATATCTTGATATCGAAGCAAGACTTAACGGATTACCTAAGAAAAAAGTGGACAATCTGTATGAGTATCTGGATTTTGAAGTTAATAAGTTCCTGATGACAGGAGACGGAGATTATCTTGCCGAGGTTGAAAAAGATGTATATGATAAACTTCACAATAATCTTGACGTATACAGATCGGAACCTTTTTTCCTTGAAATCCTGCCAAAGGATGTTAATAAAGGAAAGGCTCTTGAAGCACTGTTAGCCATTCTCGGGGTAGACAGGGATGAACTTATGGCATTCGGAGATGGTTATAACGATAAAACAATGGTAGAATATGCAGGGCTTGGTGTTGCAATGGGCAATGCCAAAGATGTGGTAAAAGAAGCTGCAGATTACGTTGCTCCTACAAATGACGAGGATGGTATCGTAGAGGTAATCCATAAATTTATACTGGACTAAAATGCTTTAAAGTGTTAAACTGATGTAGTAAAAAAGTTAGAAACAGGTGGACATTATGAGCAAAAATGTAAGAACCAGTCAGGTAGATCATTTGTATGAAGCTATACTTTGCCTGAAAGATAAATCGGAATGTTATGCTTTTTTTGAGGATATATGTACCGTTAAGGAAATAGAGACAATTTCGCAACGATATGAAGTAGCTAAGATGCTTAGGGAAAACAGGACATATATTGATATTGCGGAAGCTACCGGGGCATCCACTGCAACTATAAGCAGGGTAAATCGTTCCCTTAATTATGGCTGTGACGGATATGATATGGTTTTTAAACGCCTTGACGAAGAAAAAAAAGACGAATAATCAGGGAATAATCAGGTCATTAATAAATTTTTAGTGACATTTTATTTTATATAGGTTATAATTTAACGGAAATAACTAATTAATGTGTGGAGGTACAGTTAGATGGGAATTATTTCAAGATTCAAAGATATTATGTCAGCTAACATTAATGCATTGCTTGACAAGATGGAAGATCCTGAGAAGATGGTAGACCAGTATCTCAGAAATCTCGAAAGTGACCTTGGTAAGGTTAAGCAGGAGACAGCATCAGTTATGGCTGATGAACAGAGAGCCAAGAGAGAACTGGATGCATGCAATGCACAGATTGATGAACTTCAGAAGTATGCCGAGAAGGCAGTAGTTGCCGGTAATGATGAGGATGCAAGGAAGTTCCTTGAACAGAAGCAGACTCTTGTAACTAAGCAGCAGGCATTACAGCAGACATACAATCTTGCGGCAGACAACGCTGACAAGATGCGTCAGATGCATGATAAGCTTGTTAATGATATCAGCACTCTTAATGCCAGAAGAGATACAATCAAGGCTAAGATTAAAGTTGCCAAGGCACAGCAGACAGTCAATAAGATTGGAGCAAGTGTTGCCGGAGCAGACAAGAATCTTTCAGCTTTTGATAAGATTGAAGCTAAGGCAGATAAGATGTTAGATGAAGCTAACGCAATGGCAGAGCTTAATCAGTCAGGCAGAGACAATACAGTTGAGAACCTTAAGGATAAATACACAGTTTCTTCACCTGCGGTTGATGATGAATTAGCAGCTATTAAAGCTAAAATGGGAATGTAGTTTATATTACATAAGACATCAATTAAGAGGCAGCAGCCTTTGAATCGGGAGCCCGGCGGGCTCCCATTTTGTTATGGCGACGAGTAAAATGTAAAATGATACAAAGCCCAATGCTTGAATTAAGGACTTTGTATCATTTTACGTTTGATGACCGCTAATCATCGAGCCGCCAGGCGAGATGAGGAGCGACTTGCCGCTGCAAGATGATTACGAGGAGAACGTAAAATATGAGCATATATGACAAGCTTAACGAACAACAGAAAGAAGGCGTTTTTACAACAGAAGGTGCCGTTCTGATTCTTGCGGGTGCCGGCTCAGGAAAAACAGGTGTGCTTACCCACAGGATTGCCCATCTTATAGATGATTTAGGTGTGAACTCCTACAATATCCTTGCGATAACTTTTACCAATAAAGCGGCAAAAGAGATGAAAGAAAGAGTTGACAGACTGGTGGGAATGGGCGCCGATTCAGCATGGATTATGACTTTTCATGCTGCCTGTGTAAGGATTCTGCGAAGATATATATGCAGAATAGGATATGACAATAATTTTACCATTTACGATACGGATGACCAGAAAAGCGTCATAAAAGATATTTTAAAAAGAAAAAACCTTGATCCTAAACAGTACAAGGACAGAACTATTTTATCTGTTATTTCCAATGCAAAGGACAATCTTATTTCTCCGGATGACATGTATCAAAGCTCGGGCGGCAATTACAATACCATGAAAACGGCAGAAATCTACAGGGAATATCAGGAACAGCTTAAGAAAAATAATGCGGTGGATTTTGATGATATTATAGGCCTTACGGTAAAACTTTTTAACGAAGATAAAGAAGTATTAAGATATTATCAGGAACGCTTCAGATATATAATGGTTGATGAGTATCAGGATACCAACAGGGCACAGTTTAACCTTATAAGACTGCTGGCAGGAGGTTACGGTAATCTTTGCGTGGTAGGTGATGATGACCAGTCAATTTACAAATTCAGAGGAGCGGATATAAATAATATCCTTGATTTTGAAAAATATTTTAACGACGCTAAAATCATCAAACTGGAGCAGAATTACCGATCAACCCAGAAAATCCTTGATGTAGCCAACGAAGTCATCAAAAACAATGCGGGACGTAAAGACAAGAGACTTTGGACATCAGTTAAAGACGGAACAAAAGTCATTTTTAATGTTTATGAAAATGGATATGAAGAGGCAAGAGGCATAGCAGAGGATATTGCCCACAGACATCTCCATGATAGAAAAGATTACAGTGATTTTGCCATACTTTACAGAACCAATGCACAATCACGTTCCCTGGAAGAAAAACTCATAGAAAAAAACATTCCATACAGGATATACGGCGGCATAAATTTCTACGCAAGAAGAGAGATAAAAGATATTCTTGCTTATTTAAAGACAATTGACAATGCAAGGGATGACCTTGCCGTTAAAAGGATTCTTAATGTACCGAAACGTGGAATTGGGGCAGCCTCTGTCGCAAAAGTAGATGATTACGCATACGAAAACGATATCACTTTTTATGTTGCTTTAAGACAGGCAAAAGAAGTACCGGGACTGCAAAGAGCCGTATCGAAGGTGGAAGGCTTCGTAACCCAGATAGAAATTTTAAAATCCAAATCCCAGTATATTGGTGTGGGAAAATTAATTGAAGAGATAATCGAAACCGTGGGTTACAGTGACTACATTGATACCGAAAGCGAATCTGATGAACAGGCAACGGAAAGGCGCCAGAATATAGACGAACTGATTTCAAAAGCCGTCCAGTATGAAGAAACGGTGGATGAACCGTCACTTTCAGGTTTCCTTGAAGAAGTTGCCCTCGTTGCGGATATTGATAACCTTGATGAAAATAATGATATGGTTTCACTTATGACAATACATAGTGCAAAAGGTCTTGAATTTCCTATAGTATATCTGGCAGGAATGGAAGATGGACTTTTCCCAAGCTATATGAGCATTTCCACAGGTGACGAGTCCGACATTGAAGAAGAAAGAAGACTCTGCTATGTGGGAATTACGAGAGCAAAAGAAACACTTATTATGAGTGCTGCAAGGATGAGGACTGTGCGCGGTGAGACCCAGATGAACAGAACATCAAGATTTGTAAGAGAAATCCCTAAAGAACTTCTTGCTGAAAGTGCACAGATGTTGAAAAAAAATTCAGAATATTCCTCTATTACGGGAAAAGACCACATGGAGCTGCCTGTAAGAAAACGTGGACAGGTTGCATTTAACTCCTACCAAAGAGAGGCAATTTCCAATACCGTTTTTGATAAAAAGACTGATTCTGCCCCTGATTATGTTGTAGGAGACAGGGTACGCCACATAAAATTCGGTGAAGGAACGGTTGCGGATATGATTAACGGTGGCAGGGACTACGAGGTAACAGTTGATTTTGATACTGCAGGTCGAAAGAAAATGTTTGCCGGTTTTGCAAAATTAGTTAAAATTTAAGGAATTAACTATAGAAATATGTATAAAATAGTGGTAAAATATATCTATAATATTATCTATACTATTTAATAGGAGGTTTAGATTATGGAAGAACAGAAATCTAAGAATAAATTATTAAAAGTTTTCGCAATCATTGGAGTAATTGCAGCAGTTGCAGGTGTCGTAATTGCGCTTTGCAAATATTTTAAACCTGATTATCTTGAAGATTATGAAGATGATTTTGAAGATGATTACGAAGACGAAGACGAAGAAGAATAATCTTTGCTAAAGTGAAAAGAGGTGGAACATCCGGCCACCTCTTTTTTTGCACGTTATATAATAGAATTTATCCCATTAACTATATAAACAATTGGAGGACGAATGAATCACAAAGCTAGAAATGAACTGATAGAAGTTATAAGCGGTCTGGTTATGCTTGTTGCCGGTATTTTTCTTATTGTATCAAAGACGAAGATTATCTCAGGATTCCTTGGAGGCAATGATACATGGAGAAACTGGCAGAGATTAGTTGCATTATCCCCACTTATCGTTGGCATCATTATGATGATAATCAAGCCAAAACTCAGAGTGTCCAAAATAATTTCGTTTGTCGGCGTTATGACGATAATAGTAATTCTTTTTATTGACACGACAATTATTATAGTCAAAGAAATAAAAGCATTTGAATTGATAATGGATTTAATTCTCATTGTTGGAGGAACTGCCATTATATTTTTTGCCCTGTTTTCAAACAGAAAAAAGACAAAAAAGGAGATATGAATGAAAAAAGGTGAAATATACGAGGGAAAAGTTACTGAAGTTAATTTCCCTAATAAAGGAAAAGTTGAATGTGAAAATGGTACGGTTACTGTCAAGAATGTAATTCCCGGACAGAATATCCGTTTTATGATTAATAAAAAAAGAAGCGGCAAATACGAAGGCAGATTGTTGGAGGTGCTTGAAAAATCACCCCTTGAGTCCGTTACGGACATCTGCCCTCATTTCGGTGTCTGCGGCGGTTGTGCATATCAGTCGGTATCTTATGAGAACCAGCTTGCAATCAAAGAAGCCCAGGTTAAAAAACTCATTGACAATGTCTGTTCCGATTATGAGTTTTTAGGTATTACAGGCAGTCCTGTAACAACAGCCTACAGAAATAAAATGGAATTTACTTTTGGTGATGAGTTTAAGGACGGCCCACTTTCTTTGGGACTTCACAAAAAGAACAGTTTTTATGATATTTTAACGGTTACCGGCTGTAGAAATATAGACGAGGATTACAGCAAAATTCTCAAGATTACCGTGGATTATTTTAATGAAAAGAAACTTCCTTTTTATCACAAAATGACACACGAGGGCTACCTTCGCAATCTTCTTGTCCGCAAGGCATACAAAACAGGCGAGATAATCATTGATATCATCACATCCACACAGATTGATTTTGACCTTTCCGAGTATGTTGAACTTTTGAAAAAAGCAGATTATAAGGGAACTCTTAACGGAATTTTACATACCGTAAACGATTCCCTTGCAGACGCGGTAATTAATGAGGGAACTAAAGTCCTTTACGGCAAGGATTACATATACGAGGAACTTCTCGGTCTTAAGTTCAAAATAACACCGTTTTCTTTTTTTCAGACAAACTCTCTTGGAGCAGAGGTGCTTTACACCAAAACCAGGGAATTTGTAGGAGAAATAGACAACCAGGTTGTATTCGACCTTTACAGCGGTACCGGCACCATCGCCCAGATTCTTGCACCGGTCGCAAAAAAGGTTGTTGGTGTTGAAATCATTGAGGAGGCTGTTGTTGCCGCCAGGGAAAACGCCCGCCTTAACGGTCTTGACAACTGCGAATTTATTGCCGGCGATGTTCTTAAAGTAATAGACGATATCAAGGACAAGCCCGACATGATCGTTCTTGACCCTCCAAGGGACGGTATCCACCCTAAGGCAATAGACAAAATCATCGATTTTGGCGTCAACAAGATAGTATACGTTTCCTGCAAGCCTACAAGCCTTGCCAGGGACATTGAGATTTTCGAGGCAAGAGGCTACAAGGTTAAGAAAGTGTGCTGCGTGGATATGTTCCCAGGGACGGGGCATGTGGAGACGGTGTGTTTACTATCAAGAAAAGATAAATAAAAGCTGAAAAGAGGTGTGTTTCCAGGCTTTTTGTAAGGTTATTATCATCGTAAGAAGCCTTGCGGAAAGCTCGGTTTTCTTGTATGAAAACATATCTACTTTAGGGGCTGACTGGAGAAAAATTGAGTAGCCAGAGAATAGCGGTAGGGTTTAGACTGTGGATTAGATGTCATAGGTCGTGGCACTGGGATTGTTGTTAGAGCTGAACGCAGTTTAAGTTGCTCGATGTTAAGACGCAGACTTGGCAGGGGGATGGAAGATAAGTTGAATGATAAATGGATAAACATTGAAGAAGCTGCTGAATACCTAGGTGTCAAGCCAGTGACATTCCGAGGATGGATATGTAATGATAAAGGGGATACCAGCACACAAGATTGGAAAACAGTGGAAGTCTAAATGCTCTGAACTTGATGCGTGGGTTAAGAGTGGAAAAAGCGCTATTGAGTAATCGATACAGCAAATAAACGACAAGGAGATTCAGGTTATGGCAGTAAAGAAAACGGAATTATATAGCTCCCTTTGGGCGAGCTGCGATGCATTGCGTGGAGGTATGGATGCATCACAATATAAAGATTACATACTTACACTTTTGTTTATGAAGTATGTAACTGATAAATATAAAGGGCAGAAATACGGAGATTTGACCGTTTTTGATAAAGCGAATGACCCGAATCCTGACCCTGAGAAAAGAACTGGATGTTCTTTTGATGACTTCATTGCACTTAAAAATAAGAAGAACATAGGTGAAGGGATAGATAAAATAATCGCTCGTCTTGCTGAAGTAAACGAAAGCTTGAAGGGTGTTATTGATATTGCTCATTTTAATGATGAGGCAAAAATTGGTAAGGACAAAGAAATGGTTGATAAACTTACTAAGCTTATTGCGATTTTTCAGCGTCCTGAACTTGATTTTTGAAAAACAAAGCAGAAGGCGATGATATCATTGGTGATGCTTACGAATATTTGATGCGGAACTTTGCATCTGAAAGTGGAAAGAGTAAGGGACAGTTCTACACTCCGGCAGAAGTATCTCGAATTCTTGCAAAAGTTATCGGTATTGATAAGTGTACTGACCATGATGCGACAGTATGTGACCCAGCTTGTGGAAGTGGTTCTTTATTAATCAGAGCATTAGCAGAGGCTCCTTTTGAGATTTCAGGTTATGGTCAGGAAAAAGATGGTTCTACAGCTGGTTTGGCAAAAATGAATGCTGTTCTTCACAATAAAGCAACCATAAAGATTATGGCCGGTAACACTTTTTCAGACCCACAGTTTAAGAAAGCCGATGATGCGTCTGAGTTAGAGAGATTTGATTACATCGTAGCAAATCCTCCATTTTCTCTTAAGAATTGGTCAGATGGATTAAAGGAGTTTGGTAGATTCTCTGGATATGGAGATAGACCACCTGAAAAGAACGGTGATTATGCGTGGTTAATGCATATCTTAAAAACTTTGAAGTCTACTGGTAAAGCAGCTGTTATCCTTCCTCATGGAGTGTTATTTAGAGGAAATGCTGAAGCTACTATCAGACAGACAATTGTGGATAAAGGCTGGATTAAAGGAATTATCAGTCTTCCTCCGAACCTTTTCTATGGGACAGGTATACCTGCTTGTATCATTGTAATTGATAAGGAAGGTGCAGAAAATCGAGCCGGTATCTTTATGATTGATGCAGGGAAAGGTTATGTGAAAGACGGAAGCAAGAACAGACTCCGCGAACAGGATATTTATCGCATTGTAACTACTTTTAATGAGCAGATTACAACAGATCCTAAATATGCTCGCTTTGTACCTAATAAAGAGATTAAGGAAAAGAATGGGTACAACTTAAATATTTCTCGTTACATTGATTCTTCTGACCCGGAAGATATTCAGGATATCTATGCGCATATTCACGGTGGTATACCAGCAGCGGATATTGATGCACTAGAACGTTTCTGGACTGCATTCCCGACTCTGAAGAATGAACTTTTTGGTGTGTTTAGTGAAGGATACTATAAGCTGAATGTAGAAGAAGATGTGATTCGTCAGACAACATACTCTAACACAGAATTTGCTGTTTATGGAGAAATGAGTGATGAAGCATTCGCAAGTTGGAAGTCTTACACAGATTCTAAACTTAAGAATTTGAAGGCTGGCGTATCTGCAAAAGAACTGATTATTGAATTGGCTCAAGCTATATTGAAAGAGTTTGAGAGCCTTTCACTTTTTAATAAATATGATGTATATCAGGTACTTCTTGCTTACTGGAATGAAGTGCTTAGTGATGATGTTTCTATGATTATCTCCGACGAAGCTGGTTATGGCGTTGCAAGAGAAACAGAAAACATTATGAAAGAAACAAAGAAAAAAGATGATGATGGGAATCCAGAATTGAAAGTTGCAGGATGGGAAGGAAAACTTATTCCCAAAGCGCTTATTATTTCCGAACTTTTCCCGGAAGAGAAAAAAGCGATGGATGACCTTGTTGGTTTTGTTGTAGAAACAAATTCTCGCCTTATGTTTTTAGTTGAAGAATCTGCAGAGGATTCCGTTTTGTCTGATGTAGCTGAAGGTGGAAAAGTTAAGAGCAAGGATATCCAAGAAAAGATGGATGAAATCATGAGCCATGTTCATACTCCACTGATTGATGGGCTAGTCAAATTACAGGGCATGCTTCCTATGAAGAAAAAGGAGTATGTGGATTATATTAGTAACAATATTATTCTCGAAGTGGCTTATACAGAAAAAGGTACCGTGACAAAGACATCCGTTGCATATGCATTGGCAATGGCGCGCGCAGAAGCACCAGCTCCAGAAGCATATGCAGATGATTATGCAGAGTTGAAAGATGCGTTTGAATTAGCTAAGAAGTCCGAAGAATCAACAAAGCTTATCAAGGAGATGGATAAAGAACTTGATGAGAAGGCTCATGAGAGATATGCAACTTTAACAGATGATGAAATCATGGATTTACTGGTAAATAAAAAATGGTATTACACTATCGGCACAGGCATTAATGATTTGTATGCAGCAATTTCTCATCAGCTTGCAGATCGCATTATTGAACTGTCTAAACGTTATGAAGATACGCTTCCTAATCTTATGAAGCAGACTGCTGACTATGAGGCAAAAGTCAAGAGTCATTTGGAGAGGATGGGATTTGAATGGAAAGAGAAATAAAACATACAGAGATTGGAGATATTCCAGTAGACTGGAAATTTCAAACCTTCGACGAAACATTTAGAGTGTTATCTAATAATACTCTGTCACGTGAAAATTTAAATAATCGCAGTGGAGCTATACGAAATATTCACTATGGCGACATTTTGACAAAGTTTCCAGAAGTATTGGATTGTAACAAAGAAAAAATTCCATATGTAAATGATTTATCTATGTTATCCTCATCGACTCAATTACTTCAGGACGGTGACATTGTTGTTGCAGATACGGCAGAGGACGAAACTGTTGGAAAAGTTACAGAGGTACAGAATCTAGGGGATAGTAAGCTTGTTGCAGGACTTCATACCATTCCGTGTAGAGTGAAAAAAGGTGATTTTGCTCCGGGGTGGTTAGGATATTACATGAATTCCGATTTATTTCACAATCAAATATTGCCATATATAACAGGTATAAAAGTGTCATCAATATCAAAAGGAGCTATTTCAGAAACATTGATATTGGTACCTCCATTTGATGAACAGGAGAAAATAGTACAAACATTAAATGAAGTACAGTTATTAATGACAGCAGAAACAAAAGTTGTAAATAAGATAAAGTTTGTTAAAAATGGATGTTTATCAAAAATGTTTCCGCAAAAGGATGACCCAGTTCCAGAAATGCGTTTGCCAGGATTTACAGCTGCTTGGGAACAGCGTAAGCTATCAGAATTTGTTGATAAAGCAGTAGATAATAGAGGAAAAACTCCTCCGTTAGATGAGAATGGCACTCATCCACTTATAGAGGTAGCAGCACTTGGGGGAGTACATCCTAACTACTCAAAAGTTGATAAATATCTTAGTGATGATTCCTTTGAAAATAACTTAAGAGCGTACATTAAAAAAGGAGATATTTTATTCACCACCGTTGGAAGCATAGGACTTGTAAGTCTTATGGATTCAAGGGAAGAAGCGGCTATTGCACAAAATATAGTAGCGTTTAGAGCAAAGGAAAATTTTATTCCAGAATACCTTTATGCATTGTTTTCAAATGAGGAAAATCAATATAAAGCAAATAGAATTGTAATGGGTGCCGTACAGCCAAGTATTAAGGTTTCTCAGCTTGTAGATGTTGAATATATGCTTACTAGAAATGTTAAAGAACAAAAGGAAATAGGTTCGTTTTTTTCAAACATAGATAATCTCATCACTCTTCATCAGCGTAAGTGTGATAAATATTCGAATATTAAAAAAGGCATGATGAATGACTTGCTTACAGGAAAGATTAGATTAGTATAAGGAGGAATTGCGCATGAGTATTGGCGAAAACGAAAGAGCTACCCAAGAACGTGTGGTAAGTTTCTTTAAGGATAGAGATATCCTTGATTATGAATACTTAGGCAATTTAAAAGATGCCGCAAACAAGAACATCCGTGAAGACCGTCTTCGTGCGTACTTGCGCCTTAGCGGTTACGGTCAGAAATTGATTGACGGAGCTGTTTCTGAACTGGTAAAAGTAGCAGATGATATGACACATGGTTTGTATGATGCAAATCATAAAGTCTATTATCTTTTGAAGTATGGTGCCAAGATAAGGGAAACTGCCGACGGAGCACCAAAGACGGTTTATTTTATGGATGTGGAAACACCCACAAATAACGACTTTGCGATTGCCGAGGAAGTTACAGTAGTTGGTAGGCAGGAAAAAAGACCAGACCTTGTAATTTATGTGAATGGTATTGCGATGGCGGTCATTGAATTGAAGAAAAGTAGTGTGTCGGTTTCTAATGGTATTCGTCAGAATTTGACAAATCAGAAAGATGGATTTATCGCTCCATTCTTTACGACGATGCAGTTTTGTATGGCCGGTAATGAAATAGAAGGTTTGCGCTATGGAACTATTCAGACCAAAGAGAAATATTATATGGAATGGAAACCAGATGGATTCCATGAAAATGAGGATGAGTGCGACCAAGAGGATACACGTATTATGGCTTATTGCGTAAAACTGGATAATTTGCTTTTGCAGCAGATTTACCAGATGTTTGATAAAAAGCGTTTTATTGACCTTGTCGAAAACTTTGTGGTGTATGACAAGGGAATCAAGAAAGTGTGCCGATACAACCAATTCTATGGTATAAAGCGTACACAGAACAGATTGGCAAAACAGCGTGGCGGTATTATTTGGCATACTCAGGGTAGCGGAAAAACACTTACAATGGTCTGGCTTTCAAAATGGATTCTCGCGAATTGCCAAGAAGAAAATCCTCGTGTGCTTATTGTGACAGACAGAGATGAGCTGGATGAGCAGATTGAGAAGACTTATATCGGCGTCGATGAAAAAATCACCAGAACCAAGAGTTGTGATGATTTGATTCAGAAATTGAATTCTTATGATGATTCACTGTTGTGTTCATTGGTGCATAAGTTTGGGCGTCGTGGCGGTGAAGCTACGGAATTCGATTATGACAAGTATATTGATGAGTTAAAAAAGGCACTTCCTGCTGATTTTAAGGCGAAGGGTAAAATCTTTGTATTTGTAGATGAGTGTCACAGAACACAGTCTGGTAAATTACATGCAGCAATGCAGGCGATTATGCCGGAAGCTATCTTTATTGGTTTCACTGGTACACCATTATTAAAGAAAGATAAGAAGACAAGTATCGAAGTTTTTGGAACATACATCCATAGCTATAAGTACAATGAAGCGGTTAGAGATGGTGTTGTACTTGATTTGAGATACGAATATAGAGATATCCCACAAAATATTACAGCCCATGACAGGATTGACCAGTGGTTTGATGTAAAGACTCGTACTCTTTCAAGCAGAGCAAAGGCAAAACTGAAAGAGAAATGGGCAAGTATGCAGAAGATTTATAGCTCACGTTCAAGACTTGAGCGTGTTGCTTGGGACATCATTCAGGATTTCGACTTGAAGCCTCGTCTTATGGATGGTAATGGAAATGCTATTCTTGTAGCTGATTCTATTTATACTGCATGTAAGTATTATGAAATCTTCCAACAGCGTGGTTTTAAGAAATGTGCAATCATTTCATCCTACACACCACAAGCAGGAGATCTCAGAACAGACACTGTAAGTGCTGATGACGAAACAGAGACTTTTGAAAAATACGAGATTTATCTTCGCATGTTAGGTTTTGACCCTGACAACCTTCCGGAGAAAGTTTCAATTCAGAAGAAAGTGGAAGCTTTTGAGAAAGAGGTAAAGGAAAAGTTTGTCAATGAGCCTGCAAATATGAAGTTGCTTATTGTAGTTGATAAGCTTCTCACAGGATTTGATGCACCTCCTTGTACATATCTTTACATTGATAAGAGTATGCAAGACCATGGTTTATTCCAAGCTATTTGTCGTGTAAATAGATTAGATGGTGATACAAAGGAATTTGGTTATATTGTGGATTACAAGCAGCTTTTCGGTGATTTGAAAAATGCTATGGATAAGTACACCTCTGGAGCATTTGAGAACTATGACCCTGAAGATGTAGATGGACTTATTAAAGATAGAGCTGGTGAGGCTATTAAACACTTCAGAGAAATTTACGAAGAACTGGAAGAACTTTGCGAAGGTGTTGAAGCGCCAAAAGAAGATTTACAGTATTTGCATTACTTCTGTGGAGTTTCCGGTATGAGCGAAGACATGGATGAAATCTATGCTCGCCTTAGAGAAAAATTATATAAGCTTGTCAGCAGTTTGGTTCGTGCTTTTGCAGAAGCTAAGCAGTATATGGTTGACGAATATACTGTAGCAGAAATGAATGATTATGAGAATAAGGTTCATTTCTATATCGAACTTAAACAGACTATTGGAAACAAGAGTGGTGACTTCTTAGACTTTAAAGCCTATGAACCAGATATGCGTAAGCTTATTGATAACTATATCATGGCTTCTGACAGTATTAAAATTGGTGAGTTTGATGACCTTACACTTCTCGATTTTGTAACTGACCAAGGTGAAACAATGACAGGAGAAGATATACCTTCTGGTCAGAAAGAAGGCGCTGCAGAAGCAATTGAAAACAATATCCGTCGTAAGATGGTAGAAAAGGTAACTGTAAATCCAAAATACTATGAAAAGATGTCAGCAATTTTGGATAAACTGATTCAAGATAGACAGCAGGGGGTTTTGTCCTATAAGGAACTTCTTGATGAGTATATTAAACTTGCAAAGAATGTTGAACATCCAGAACAAAATGAAGACTATCCTGAAAGTGTGAGACACAGCAAGGCTATGCAAGCACTATATGATAATGTTGGTGGAGACGAAGCATTAGCCAATAAACTTCACCAAGCTGTTATGGATAGTAAGATGAGTGGTTTCCGTGGAGATTCAATTAAGGAAAGAAGAATCAAGAGAGCGTTGTTTGCAATTCTCAATGATGATGCAGAAGTTGAACGACTGTATAAGATTATTGAGAAACAGGAGGAATATTAATAGATGAGAATTGTGATTTCGGGCATACCGATTGATATTCAAAAAAAGAATATTAAGAACATGCACCTTCAGATAAAACCGCCTGATGGACATGTTGTTATTTCAGCGCCATCATCAATGGATGATAAGGCAATCGAGGTGTATGCCCGAACCAATCTCAGCTGGATAAAAAAACAGATTGAGAAGTTCCAGCAGCAATCAAGAAGTGCTAAGCGACAGTATGTTAGCGGTGAAACTATGTACATCTGGGGCAAGCAGTATTACTTATCCTTTGTACCAGATTCTCAAAAGAACAGTTTTGAAATTCAGGGTAATAAAGTAATTCTATCGATGAGAGAAGATAGTACAGTTAAGCAACGTGAAAACTATGTTCGTGAACAGTATCGTCAATTTCTAAAAGTTGAGATAGAAAGACTTCTTCCTAAATGGGAGAAAATTACTGAGCTTCACTGTGAATCGTGGCAAACAAAGTATATGGTTACACGTTGGGGAACCTGTAACACAGAAAAAAAGAAACTATGGTTTAATCTTCAGTTGGCCCAGAAACCTATTGAATGTTTAGAATACGTTATTTTACATGAATTGATTCATTTGAGAGAGCGTACCCATAATTCAACTTTCATTGCATATATGGATATGTATATGAAAAACTGGAGAGCAGTACGTAAAGAGTTGAATGATTCAAAATTAGATTATTATGAGGCTCAGGATGAAAGTCCTTTGCAAAAGCTAATCGATAAAAAGAGATACGATGAGATAAAAGATGTAGTTCTTGATTATATGTCGGCAGAAGTAAAAGAGAAAAAGGCAACACTGTCGGATATTGAAATCCAAAATGTAGTCCATATTGAACAAGTGGACGATGGTGCGATTAGCTTTTCTGTAATCGTTAGTTGTGATATCGAACATTCGGTATCTTCAACAGGCAAAGTATCATTTACTGAGAAATGGATTGACGTAAAGTGTAAAGTTCTTTTGGGTGTGGAATTAACAGATTTTGAAATTATGCACATCAAAGAATGTGAGCAACAGGAAGATTCAGATAGTGACAAGTATTCTGGAGAGTTGGTACCGATTATTTTCAGAGATGCTTTTGAAAACGAAGCTACAGAATTTTTGGAGAAATATTATCCTTTAGCTTTACAGGAACCAGTATCTGTTCCAATTAGAAGGATTGCCGAGAATATGGGCTTATCAATTATGGAAGAGTCATTGCTTTCATCAGAACTTGATGTTTTTGGCTTGGTTGTTTTTGAAGACGGAAATATAAAGGATAAAAACAAGAATATTGTTATCAGAAACGCAAAGCGTGGAACAGTTTTGATAGACCCTCGTGTTTATTATGAACGAACTTTAGGTACTGTAAACTTTACCATTGCGCATGAGTGCTTTCATTGGCATAGACATCAACCATATCATGCTTTGATGAAGATGCTTGGAGCAAATGACGAATTAGGAAAAATAATACAGTGTTCTATAGGTAGCAACTCAAAAGATTCAGAAAAGTGGAAAGCCATAGATTGGATGGAGTGGCAGGCAAATGGCGTTGCTCCACATATCCTTATGCCGACTAGTACAGCAAAAATAAAAGTTACAGAGCTCATAGAAAAGTATCAAATTCATTTCGATGGCATGGATGGTTATCGAATCGAGGACATGATTTTAGAGCTTGCCGATTTCTACGGATTGTCAAAACTGGCAGTTAAGATGCGTATACGAGAAATGGGTTATGCAAAGATTGATGGTGTATTTACATATGTTAATGGACAGTAGTTACCCCATTTTCATTTGATGCCTCAGCTTTATCGGATAATCAATCATTTACGATATCATCAGCTGATTTATTTAAGGCATATTGCTTAAATAAAGAATTTAGAAAAGCCATTGATACCGGAAGGTTTGTTTATATCGAAGGTCATGTTTGCCTTGATAATGAGAAATATATCGTATGTCCTGACGGGCAAATCAAACTTACGCAGTATGCTCTATCCCACATAGATGAATGCTGTTTTGTGTTTGATAAGCATTGAAAATGAAACAGACTGGCTTCAGATGGTAAAATTCCATGCTCATTGGAGTAAGAAATTCTATGATGTTATAGTGCCATATTTACGCTAAATAAATTTTGAAATAAGGAGGGAATCTTGTTTGAAAAAGAAAAAAGATGAAATCACCATCCGTTCCAGCGCAGCAGAATATCTGACCTATGTTGCCACTGTCGGCGACCAGCAGGACAGTTTTGAAATGCGCTATGAGGATGAGAATATATGGCTGACACAGAAGATGATGGCCACGTTATATGGTGTGGATGTTCGTACAATCAATGAACACATTAAAAAAATTTATTCAGATTCAGAGATTGAGGAAGATTCAACTATCCGGAATTTCCGGATAGTTCAAACGGAAGGTTCCAGTCAGGTTACACGTGATACCAAGCATTATAATCTTCAAATGATTATTGCAGTCGGATTTAAAGTGAATAATGAGCGTGCAGTGCAGACAAGCCACATATGGGGCTAACCGCTTGGCGGCAGAACCAGACGGCAAAATCGTGAGAAGTGACGTCAGTATTGCACAAAAAATTATTTAAGCGAAGAAGAGATACGTTCGTTAGAACGTATTGTATTGGCGTATCTGGATTTGGCAGAAGACCGCACAGAACGCCATATTCCGATGACACTGGAGGAATGGTCAAGGCGTCTTGCTTTATTCCTGATGGCAGATGACAGAGTGGTTGTTCAGGACGCAGGGAAAATTACAGCGGAGATTGCCAAGGTAAAAGCTGAAACTGAATTTGAAAAGTACCGTTTTGTTCAGGACAGATTATTTATGTCCCATTTTGATAAATACATGCTGGAATTAGAGAAAAATACAAAGAAATAAAGCGCTGATTTCGGGTCGAGACGGTGAAATCCAGCAACACAACCTTGCCGAGTGTATCGATATGTTACATATGAAAAATGTATATGATAAAAATAGCCTAAAAAGTTGAGAAAATAAACAGGAGATTAAATAATGAATACTAGTGATTATATTGCTATTGTTTCTATCGCAGTAACGACAATTATTGCAATTGTTGGTGGCATATATGCGGTAGCTAGCAATACTAAAAAGTTTGAATTAGCAGAGGCGTATAAAAAAGAGATTCTGGATTGGTATAGTGATACTATTAATGTAATGATATCAATATTATCTAAGGTAAAGAATGAAAAAAAGGATTATAATGATGAATTATCTAAATTATCTGCTCAGATAGAAATAGGGAGATTTTATTTCCCGAATATAAATAAAAGAGATGGATTTGGAGAAAAAAAACCATCTGCATATCAGGGATATAGAAATGTAGTTTTGGAATTTTTGGTATATTTTTATGACACAGCAAAAAGAAATGATGCCAATGTGCACTTAAAAGTGTTGAGCGAATTTTTGAGATTATATACATCTTCAGTTTTTGACGTGATTTCGCCTAAAGATAGAATTAAAATGATAAAAAAATATTCTGATTTTACCATGGATAAAGAAGTATCATTAGAGGATTTTTTGAAGGATGAAAGTAATTTTAACCGATTTTATGAAGAACGGTATTAAGATTTTATAATTATACTAACTTTAGTAGGTACCAAAATTATAGTTGGAAATTTAATGATAAACGAGATTTAAATATAGCATTCGTGGTACATATAGTGCGTAGTAATGATAACCATGTATATACGGATTGTTTAAAAGATCAATAAACTGGTTTAAATCGGTGCAATAAGCCTTAAGCGTTTTACTGTTAAGGCATTTTTGTGTTTTGCAGTATTCAATATATTTTTCAGTAATGTTAAGTAAAGTATTCATTTGTAGAAATCTCCTTTTAAATAAGTGCTTAGAATAATATATAAGACGAACAACCATATTTCCAACCGGATATGAGTTTTCTTTTGCATCAGGAAGAATATATTTAATAGAGGGAATTACAATATAGGAATTGTATATTTTTTGTGATAAAATAAATTTTACTTATTTATCTACAGTAAATTGAACGGGAGTACGAGAACAATGAGTTAAAAAATATGGCAGGGGCATTTACGGAAGCTATTATTTAAGAAAGAGTAACGTGATTATTCTGAAAATAGATATTGTTGGTTCTGTTGCGAGCGGAAAGACAACGCTTGCAAGGAAAATATCCAAGGAATTTAATATTGTTCGTTTGACCGAGTATAATAATATCTACTAATAATGTGGAGGATTGTTATGTTTGAATATATGACCGTACAGGAAGCTGCAACTAAATGGGATATTTCAGAACGAAGAATACAGACACTATGTTCTGAAAACAGGATTGAGGGTGTTGTGCGTTTAAGCAGAGTATGGCTCATACCAAAAGATGCAAAAAAGCCGATTGATAGGAGAAAGAAGAACAACGGGAAGTGAAAAAGAATTTTTGGTAGTTGCAACTGCCAGTTGACATATTGAATGGTGCTGATTGGTGGTTAGCAACTTAATAAAGCACTAAAATATAAGCATAACAATCACATTAACAGGAGGACAAAATTATGATTTTTGCCGATAAACTTATTTTGTTACGAAAAAAAGCAGGCTGGTCACAAGAGGAGTTAGCTGAACAAATGAATGTAACACGACAATCTGTTTCAAAATGGGAGGGAGCACAATCTGTGCCTGACCTTGATAAAATGATAAGCCTTTCCGAACTGTTCGGAGTAAGTACAGATTATTTACTTAAAGACGAAATTGAAGAAGCCGAGCATATCAAGTTGTCCAATGATATGCCGTCATTAAAACGTGTATCTATGGAAGAAGCAAATGCTTTTCTTTCTGTAAAATCAAGGACAGCTAAAACAATAGCGTATGCTGCTTTTTTGTGTATATTATCTCCGATAACTCTTTTGATGTTGGGTGCAATTAGTGAAAGTACGGTAGGCGGCTTGAATGAAGATATTGCAGGTGGAATTGGAATGATTGCTCTTATAATTTTTATAGCAATAGCCGCTGTAATGTTTATATCAAGTGGTAGCAAAACCGCTTCCTTTGCATATTTGGAAAAAGAAAAGTTTGAAACCGAGTATGGTGTGAGTGGAATGGTTAAAGAACGCAAAGCAAAATACAAAGATTTGCACACAAAGAATAATATTGCAGGAACTTGTTTGTGTATTACTGCATTGATCCCGCTTTTTGTTGGAGCAATCGTTGACGCTGATAACGACCTATTTCTAATGATTATGCTTTCCTTTTCATTTCTCATTGCAGGTATAGGTGTGATTTGCTTCATTAAGACGGGTATTATATGGGCGAGCTATGAAAAGCTTCTGCAAGAGGGAGAATATTCTAAAGAAAAAAAGGAAAAACCGTCTATTACAGATGCTGTATATACTGCATATTGGGCAATTGCAACAGCTGTATATCTGGGATATAGTCTATCATCAAATAATTGGGGGCAGAGTTGGGTAATTTGGGTTGTTGCGGGAGTTATGTTTTGTGCTGTCGTTGCAATTACTAACACCTTTGATAAAAAATCAAAATGAGAATAGAATGGCTATTATGCCCTATCTGTAAAAGTAAAACACGCCTTCAAATACGAGAAGATACCGAGATGAAAAACTTTCCTCTCTACTGTCCAAAGTGCAAAAGAGAAACAATCATCAATGTTCTGGATATGAAAATAACGCTTCCAGACAGTAAATAATTATGTATGCCGCCGCTATGGGTAACTCCATAACGGCGGTTTTGAACTAAACTGTAAAATAAATACTGTTAAAATAAAGCGATAATAACAAGTTTTGATTCGCTATTTGAAAGAAATATTCACAAGATAATATTTTAAGGAGGCTTGGCAATGAACAAGGATTCAATTGATGACGAGAAAGTAAGCAGGCAGAAACAATTTGACCGGTTCTGTTATTACTTAGGTGGGGTAAAACAGTTTCTGGACAAAAAGGCTGCATAGGCAGCTGGCATCCTGCAGATAATATGCTGTAGGATGTATACATATATCAGGAGGCTTCATTCATGGCGAGTGGAGTCTCTTTTATTTTGCACTGTATAATGGAAAAAGTTTTGGTTGAACAGCGGTTGGAATGATGATAAGATTTAGTTGGGACAAATGATCAAACAAATTCTTTGTGGAGAGGTGATGTTGAAATGTCAAAGAAATTAACGGAAAAATCATTGGAAAAGAAGCTTCATAATATGGGTACAGAGGAACTAATTCAAATTTATTCGCTACCATGGATACAGGAGGATAACGGATGAGCAGGAAAGTACGCAGAGTGCCGGTTGTTCTTGATGCAGGAGAAATAAGGGATTTGCCAATGGAAGATATCCGGATGATTCTAAGAGGTGCAGATGAGCTGATTTCAACTGGCGGGAGAAGTATGCTGGCTAAAATATTAAAGGGTTCAAAGGATAAAAAGATATTAGAATATAAACTGAATGAATGCCCTGCTTATGGATATTATCATGACATGAAATTAGATGATATCAGCAAGTGCATTGATTGGATGATTAAGAAAGATTACCTCAGGATTAAGTATGATTATCGCCTTCCGTTATTAGTGTTTTCAGAAAAGGGATGGGAAATAGAGAAAGAAACATTTGCGGAAGAGCTTTATCAGAGATTTTGTCTGGATATAAAAGAAAAGAATGCCTATGTCATTTTTGAAATGAAAGATGTAAACAGACAGGTTGTCATGCTTGTTCTTGATAAAATAGAAAAAGACGGAACAGAGGAATTCTTAACCTGTTTAGAAGCATGGAAGCTGATGGAAGTAAAGAAGGTTGCAGCTCGGATTGCAGAGGTTGAAAATACGATTAAAAACAGAGCAAAGCTATCAGAATCAGAGTAGAAAAGAGTAAGAATTTATAGAGAGCTGGAAAGTGAGGTAAGTTGATATGGCAAATGATATCGTTAACTATCAAGCTGTGATTACTGATATAAAGGGAATTATTTCATCAGGTCGAGAAGTGGCATACAATGCAGCAAATAAGGCTATGGTGCTTACCTACTGGCATGTTGGTAAGCGTATCGTGGAGCAGGAACAGGCTGGAAAAGAAAGGGCAAAATATGGTCAGGCTCTAATTGAAGCGTTATCAGATGAACTTACGAAGGAATATGGGAAAAGCTTTTCAAAAAGAAATCTGCAGTATTTTCGCAAATTTTATCTTGCTTTTCCGGATGAACAGATTGTGAACGCATGCGTTCATAATCTGAATTGGACACATTTCAGAGCACTTTTACGTGTGTCAGATGAAAATGCCAGATTGTGGTATATGAATGAAGCAGCACAGGAAAGTTGGAGCTCGAGAACTTTAGATAGAAATATCAGCACACAGTATTATTACAGATTAATGCAGTCACCAAAGAAAGATGCTGTCATGAATGAAATGCTTCAGAAAACAGCGGAAAATCAAAGGAATAAATTTGAACTCCTAAAAAGTCCGATTGTTGCAGAGTTTCTTGGATTCAAAAATGAAGATTCTTATATTGAAAGTGATTTGGAATCAGCTATTTTAACACATATCAGGGACTTCCTTATGGAGATGGGAAAGGGATTTGCTTTTGTTGCCAGACAGCAGCATATTGTTACTGAGACAGAAGACTATTTTATTGATCTTGTTTTCTATAATATTGAGTTAAAATGTTATGTGCTTATAGATTTAAAAATGGGGAAAATCACTCATCAGGATGTGGGACAGATTGATATGTATGTCCGGATGTATGATGAACTGAAATGTAAGGAGGGAGATAATCCTACACTGGGTATATTACTTTGTGCGGAAACAGATGAGGATATAGCAAGGTATTCTGTGCTACATGATAATGATAGACTTTTTATGTCGAAATATCTCACATATCTGCCAACAAAAGAGCAGCTGAAAGCAGAGATAGAAAGACAGAAAGAAATATTTTATATGCAGCATCCGGCATTGTCTGAAAACGAAAAAGAAGGTATGGAAGAATAACAAAGCATTTCATGCAATGGCTATATTCACATATGCGAATGTATAAGGATAACAGTGTCCACGATGACACTACAAATACTATTGTTTTTGCAGAAAAAGAATATACCATAGAGGAGGCGGTGGACTGGATTATTGAAAAGACTGGGGGGTTTTTGAAGTACAGTTATTATGAAGATGCACATTTTGATTATATAACAAGGTATCCGTTTATGGGAAAAATCATTGGTAAGATTAATCCATCTGTCAAGCTATATCTGCTGGGGAACGATTGGCACGAAGATAGTGAATCTCAAATAGTGGATGATTATATTAAGGCTGGAAAATTATTTCTTGAGATAATGGGATATTGTTGGATGTAGAAGTGTTAGGAAAGGTATGATCTTTATTTGAGTAAGCGAATAGTAATTGTGTTGTCAAACACAAAGAGGACAGATATTGACCAAGTATAAATGTATCCTAATTGATATACATACATTTCTTTTTATTGCACATACTATTTTGGAACAAAAATAAAAAACAGGAGGATTTCAAAATGGTTTTAGAACAGAAAGAAATGGATGTTATAAAGGAATTACAGACGCAGGAGAAAAGCTGTGTGGAGAAATACCGCAGATATAAGGAGCAGGCTTGCGATATGGAACTTAAAAATCTCTTTGGAAAGATTGAGAAACTTGAGCAGAAACATTATGACACACTTGGTAAGGTTCTTGAGGGAGAAGTGCCTGAGTGTAATTGTAACGATGATGACGGAAAAAATTACGAACCGCCGGTGACATATACACAGGCAGACAACAGCGAGGATAAAAAGACAGACTGTTTTTTGGTTACAGACTGTATCGGAACTGAAAAGATGGTTTCATCAGAGTACAATTCAAAAGTATTCCGCTTTGCAAATGCCGCACTAAGAAAACTTATGGCAGATATACAGATAGAAGAACAGAACCATGCAGAGATGCTTTATAAGTACAAGACAGCTAACGGCATGGCTTAATATTATTATAGAAGAAAAATTACCGAGGCTGCTGCATTAATGTTTGTAAATCGTTAGTGCAACGGCCTTTTATTAGTATAAATAAATGTATGTATTGATTTTTGGTATTTTTACAACTATAATGTTATTATGTTAAGTTATAATTTTTATAAATATCAGAGAGGGAAATATTATAAAAATAATGTGTACATGACTAAGTCTTTTTTTAGATAATAAATCACTAAATCTAAAATATCATCACATATGAAGATTATAAATTTGAAGACTGGTGTGAAAAATAAGATTTATCACACAAAAAATTTGTGTCTTCGTACACTTGATACAAATTTGATATGCAAAAATGTGTGCAGAAATGAGGGTTAATATGGATAAAATAGAGCAGCTACTAGAAATGCAAAAACTGCTCGATGCAATATCTTCCAGGATGGATGAAATTAAAGAGGATTTGAATTGTATTACATCCTGCGTTCAAGAGAAGAGATTGATTTCGGTTGAAGTATTGGAGCATACTATGTGCGGATTGATTGAAATAAACAATATGAATGAAAAATGCAAGAAGATGTATGCATCTGCTGGACTAGACAAGGATATGTCAGAGGAGATTGAAACGATTGAAAAGGATATTGCTCAGGCAATCAGTGATATTAAAGTGAATTCTAAGTTAGCTAAATATAAGAGATTTTTACTTCTTGAAACAGATGATACAGAAACGAAGATACTGCTTGATGCTAAGAAAGATGAGTTGCAAAAAAAACTTGATGGATATACAGCAGACAGAGAGAAAGAATTAGAGCCATATGCTAAGTTTATTGAGGCTATTCAGGAGACAGATTATGCAAAGATTGTAGCTCTGATTCTTGAATTATCTCAGGCGTTTGGAAATGATTTGATTGGTAAAGCGGTTATGCAAAAAACAATAAAAATTCCTGCTGATGAAAAAATAACTGAGCTTGATGAAAAAGATTCAGGGACATCAGAAACTCAAAAAGTAAAATTCGTTGAGACATTCGATTTCAATGAGGATAATATATCGGCTGTTTCACATGATAAAAAAGAAAATATAGTAAAGACTGACGAAAATAAGGAAGAAATAGCTTCTACAAATGAGTATGTGCCTGAAGAGATAGCTTGTACAACGGAAGTGATTAGTGAAAATGTTGAAGAGAGTAAAGTAAAAGAGGAAATTGTCGAGAAGGGATTACTTATTACAGATGATGTTTTTGATAAGTCGTTTTTTGCACATATAAGCAATGCCGAGTCAAATAAAGTTGGTGCAAAGATTTTTAAGAATGAAATGAGTATGCTCAATACATCTGCAAATATTGTATCGCTTGCGGCAATGGAACACTTCGCTTTTTCAACTACAGAGATGATTGCTATATCTTCGAATATGTCTGTAAATAAGATTGAGTTAGCACTCGATCATCTTTATAAGAAAGGATATGTTAGAGAATATGGTGTAAGTGGAATTGGTTCATTTTATTGTCCATCACCTAGATTTTGGAAAGCAATGCAGGCTAGGGAAGCAAGAAAATTTTTAAAGGTTAAGAGTACTGTCAGCCCAACAGCTGATGATTATGCAGAAGATACTTTAAATCAAGTGCTTGCAAGTATTGGATGCACAAAATTGCTGGAAAAATACTTAGATAAACTTGACGCTAAAAAGTTCAATATTTCAGAGACAATTTGGAATGGAACATTTGCCTATCGTATGTATAATGAGTCAAAAGATAAGGCTTATGTATTTGTTGGTGCCTTTTTTAAAGATGGAAGTGAAGCAGACAAATTGATAGAGAATATTCAGGAAATTTGCTTTGATGGAGTAGATAATTGTCATTATGTTGTAACCGGTATAGATTTTGATTACACAAATAAACTTGCAGACTTTTTTCTTGATAAAGTTGATTTTGATGCTGACAAATTGTATTGCTATTTACTTACAGAAGATAGATTTATTAAGTATGGTTCAAATGAGACTGTTGAATTTGATTCAATGTTTAATGTTGAGGAAATTGACTCGAAAGAGAATAGTGATGAAATATCAGCAGTAGAAGTAACGGAGAAAAGTTATAACAGTCTTGAAGAGAAAAGTAAAGTTGAGTATGCAGAAATAAAAGAAGCTGTAAATGAAGTTATAACGGAAACGGAAGCGGATATATCAAAGAAATCAGAGAATATATCAGATATGATAGAAACACAGATTTCTGAAATAAACGAAGATGAAAGAAAGGTCGAAATTAAAGAGGCAGACATAGAAATTGATGTGAATTCTGTTATGCAGGATGTTTATCAAATGATTGTCAATGACAAAACATATTGTGCTACAACATATCTTCGTTCTTTGATGGATGATAATAGTATGATCTCGGAAAATTATGAGAAACTTGCTTATGCAGTAAACGCTCCCTGGATGCGCTGCTCATACAATTCGCAAAAGATTTTTGCTCTGTATTCTACAGGTAATGATTTGTTTAGTAAGTACCTTATGGCAGCAGCAAGCCTTAGAAATTATTTTATGAATCATGTTAGCTTTGATTATAGTCTGAAGTCATTACAGGCAAGTATAAAAGAGCTTTCGGTTGTAAAAAACAGTATCGGATTAACAAATGCAATTTATATCCTTGCATCATTTAAGGAAACTATACATAAGGGTGTTGATGTATATGCGGCTTATAGGGCAAAGGACAAAGTTGTTGTAAATAAAGCATTGGATGTATTATGTCGTGATGCAAAGATGTATTATGATAATTATGTTTTAGGGCAGCCTAAAAATCATAAAAATGTAAAGCGTTTTCTTAAAACTTGGAACTTGATTTTTTCAAAAGAAAGAGATCTGGCAGTATTTTTGCAGGCTGTTCTTGACAAAGATAATGAGCTCGCAGATATTTGCAGAGGATACCTTATTGAGAATTTTATCGGTGACGGGTGTTCTTTGGATTATGCCAACATAGATAATCATAAGGTTGATAAGTTTATTGATAAATACTGGGATAAGGCTCTCAAAAATGGTGCCACTCATTATAAAACTACGCCACTTATGAGTGACCTTAGAAATAATCTTATCAAAGCCATTGACAAGGTATTAAAACTATTGTGTGACTGGATTACATTAGTTGATGCAACAGGCAGCCTGGTTGATGATGAAGGCTCAAAGAGATTTATGACGATCAAGAAGAAGCTGATTGAAAATCTGCAAATGGCTGTTCAGGATGCTGAGGAGAAGGGAAAAAGTACAGATATTGAAGAAGCAGCGGGTGCTGTTGTATTAAAGAACACAATAGAGGAACTTCTTGCAAGACTTGAGGGAAATTATGATGAGAAGATGCATAAGTATTACTATATTGACTTCCTAAGAGGAAATGAAATCCTTCTTGATGAGGAATTTCTTCCGGATATGCGTGGAAAGTTTGTTGATTTTGAAGAACTTTCACTTAGTAACCGTATTTTAAGACATTCAAATTCTAAATTGATGACTTTTGAAGAAAAACTGGATTACATCTTCAACAATTATGGTGATGATTATGGAACGGCGGAACTGATTGCAGAGTACTTGACCGAGAATGGTGTAAAATTTGACGAAGATAAATATAATGTTAAGGAATCTGTGGAGAAAGCTGAAGCAGATGCAAAGATTAAACTTGATGATTTTATTGAAAACCTTGAATTAGCTCAGAGCTGTGGTCAGATAGAAGAAACAAAGGAAAATAAAAAGGAAAAAATACAGAAAATAGCTTACGAATGGTTTGATTATGCAAATGAATCAAAAAACTATGGTTTCTTTAATATGGTTTTGGAGAAGTATCGCCTCAAGATTCATGAGGATGCCAAGGTGAGAGGAAAGGCACTTCTTAAAGAATTAGATAAGATTAAGGAAGTAAGCGGAGATGGAGAGCTCATGCAGAAACGTATTTATCGTATTCAGGAGATGATTGATGCACAGAATTACACGGTTGCAGAAGATTTATTATCCAGGATAAATAGTGATGAGTCTGATGAGGAATATGAGGTTAATGAAATTGATTATTTACAGAAGTTTATTGATGATTATGACTATAATTACAAGATTGTGTCAAATAGCAGCAAGAAAGTAAGTGATCTGGTAAAACAGAGAATACATAATAAGGATGATAAGGGTGCCAGCCGTCTTATTTCTAACTGGATGTCAAATGGACAGGCTTTGAACACACAGAAGTTATCTGTGCTTTTGGACGCATTAGGTTTTTCGGGTGCTAATGTGCAGAAGCAGCCGAAGATTGGTAAGATTGAAAATTACCTCGTCACACTTAAGGAAGTTAAAGGAAGAAAAGTTAATTATAAACATCCTATAGCGGCGTTTGGTTCAAAAGCAGTAGAGGACGGTTTTAGGACTGTATGTCTTTTTGGAAAATTTGATGCAGACAGACTTATTGAGGAATTTAAAAATATTGGTGGAACAAAGAATACATTAGTTTTACTTGATTATGCACTTCCGTTAGCAGAGAGGAGAAGACTTGCCCGAAAGATTAAATCTGATATGGGAGATAAGGTATTTGCAGTTCTTGACAGAGTTCTGCTTATGTTCCTGGCAAATAACTATAGCGTTCAGTTCATAAATCAGATATTAATGTCTACTATGATGCCTTTTTCATACTATCAACCATATGTATGGGATTCATCAAAAGTTATGCAGCCTGAAATTTTTATAGGCAGAAAAGAAGAACTTGAAAAAATTGAATCGTCTGCGGGTGTTAATATTGTTTATGGTGGCCGTCAGCTTGGAAAATCAGCCCTTCTTAAAATGGCACAGATGAACATTGATAATGATGATAATCATGACAGAGCTGTGTATATTGAGATTAAGGGAATGGATTATAGGCGTGCCGCTAAGAAGATTAGTAATGAACTTTATGATAGGGGGATTTTGGATACAGATATTAATACAACGGATTGGGATGAACTTGCCAGAGCAATTAAGAGAAGATTGCAGGATAAGAAACTTCCATACATACCATATTTTCTTCTGCTTCTTGATGAAGCGGATGTGTTTATCGAGAGTTGTGAGGAAGTTACTTATCAGCCATTTGATGCATTGAAGGACATACAGAGCATTGGCATGGACAGATTTAAATTTGTTATTGCTGGGCTTCATAATATCGTGAGGTTTAAGAGAGATGCTGCATTATCAAAAAACAGCGTATTGACACAACTTACATCAATTACGATTACTCCGTTTAGCCTGAGTGAGGCAAGACAGTTGCTGGAGGAACCATTATATTGTCTTGGATTAAGATTTCCAAAAGATAAACAGTCGCTTGTATCACTTATTCTGGCTAATACAAATTATTTTCCAGGTTTGATACAGTTGTATTGTGCTAATCTCATTGAAGCAATGCGTAAGGGTGACTACGCAGGATATGACCAGGCAGATACACCTGCATATGAAGTAAATCCTAACCACATTAAAAAGGTGCTGTCAGATACTTCTTTCATGAATCAGGTTCGTGAAAAATTTGAGATTACTCTTAAACTGGATGAGGATAATATGTATTATATCATTGCACTTTTAATGGCGTATCTTTATCATCAGAATGCTAATTCTGCATCTGAAATTGAAGGCTTTTCTGCAAAAGATATTATAAAGGCAGCAAAAGATTATTCGGTTAAGAAAGTTATGGAACAGCCTGAGAATGTTATCGATGGGCTTATGCAGGAGCTTCTGGAATTGAATATTTTTAGACAGACAGTCAATAACTTGTATTTATTCTCGAGATATAGCTTTTTCCAGATGATGGGAACAACTAACGAAGTAGATGATAAACTTGAACAGTATATGGAGGAGTGACAATGGATCAGATATGGTGGAATAAAGTTACAAATGCGGTTCGGTTTGTTGAAAATATTTCTGAAAGTATCAATTCTGGATATAGTGTTATATTACAGCTTCCAAAATATGTTCCATGGTATGCATCTATGATGGAAATCGTGAATTCATATATTATGCGTGACAATTCTACCAGGTCATTTAAGAAAGAATGTGATCAGGGAATTGAGCCTGGTGAGTATTTGATCAATAAGTTTTGTAAACAGGAGGTTAGAGCTCACTACAGACCTGGTATTGGTTATCCGCGGTTTCTTGCACAAATAAAGGAGATAACATTAAATCAAAGTATTCTCTGGGTTAGTGAAGTTGATGCAGTGCAGGTAAAAAGATGGCATAGTTTTATCACTGATTACAATAAGGCACTTGAAAAAAACAAAACCGGCGGTTTGTTTGTTATTGAGACAAATGATATATCATTGCTCAAAGAAACAAAAGGTATAAAACTTATTAGTTATGATGATTCAATAGAGGAATATGATAACTATGTTTTCAATATGCTTGCAGCTGCGGAGTTAAAAGAATCAAAACTGTTTAAGCAGTATCTGTCTGAAGCTGTTTCAAGTATGCTGCCTGATGATATAGAACTTGCTTCAATTTGTATATCCATGGGAAGAAAATTCTTAAATAATCCGATAGATAAGATAAGAAAAGCTGCTAAGGATAATTACAGAAGCGACGGAACGGTCTTTGATGTAAAAGAATCAGATGAACAGTTAAAGGATAGGTTGTGGAGAGCACAGATAAAAATAATATTCCCATTAATTGAGGAACACAGAAACTCGGTTATTTCAAAATATAAGAATCAGATTGAGCCATTGCTTCCGCTTAGAGCTGCGTATGGAGAGGAAATAGATGAGGTTTCTGGTGTAGAACTTGGAACCATTGCATTTCTGGTAACGACTGGGAAAATTATGGTAGACGCAAATGATAGCGATAAGATTCGTTTACTAAAAAATATGAGAAATACTTTAGCTCATATTGGAGTGATTGAACAGAATGATATAGATAAATTATTTGGATTTTAAATCGTATGAATAAAGATGAAAGATGGCATGGCTTAATATTATATACTAAGATTTTCTATACCTAAAAGGGGATTCACATCTTATAGGTGTGGTAAATTTTAGTAAGATAACAATCCGCTATAGATGATGCAAAAGTAAAAGATTTTTTATCTATTGCATTATAATAATCGGAAGACAGAGAAGATTTAGCTGCGGCTTACAGTGCATACTTTAATATAAGTAGTGGTATGAGTGTCAAGGGCTAAATTTTGCTCTGCATATCTTCCGATATAAAATTCTGAAAAATGAGGATGATTATGGAATTAGAGGACTTAGGAGAACAGTTATATAATCTTTTGGCACAGGTATTAAACAGACCGGAAAACCGTGCTTTTTTCGACAGTATAAGAGGAGAGTATGGTGTTTTATGGTATCTGCTCACAAAAAAAGAGGCTGTCAGTGCGGGAGAATTAAAGGAAAAACTTCATGTTGTTCCGGGGAGAATGACGGATATACTCACGGCATTGGAGAAAAAGGGACTTATCATAAGACAGAAAAATAAAACAGATAAGAGAGTGGTTGATGTTGTACTCACAAAAGAGGGCGAAAAAGAAGCTGCCAGAAGAAGAAAAGAAATTCATGAGGAGTATCGTGGACTGTTTGAGATTTTGGGATATGATGATGCGAAGGAACTTATTAGGCTTTTGAAAATACTTCTTACCTATAAAAAATAAAAAAATAATTTTTACTTAATATTTCGTATTGCGAAATAAAATAAAAGGTGGTAGAATGTAATAAATTTCGCAATGCGAAATAATTCAGAAGATTTGCGGAATTTTTATAAAATATGTTCACATTGTTCAATTAACCGTGCAGACACTCAGTTTCGCAAATGTCTGCAACACATTTTTGGGAGGAGTAGAATGATTACATTTAATAATACTAAAACTCTTTTGGGACTTGTAAAAAATATCGGAAAAGAATTTGAGAATAATGTTTTTTTACGGTATGAGAGAGATGACACGATATTTGAAAAAGGTTATGGAACTTTTTCCATGGACACAATGTCTGTAGCTGTTTATATTGAAGAGCAGAATAAAAAAGCAGGGCATAAGATTCATGCGGCAGTTCTTGGAAAATGCAGTTATGAATATCTCACGGTTCTTCTCGGAGTACCTTGTGGCGGCGGAGTTTCGATACCTATGGATGTGAAACTTACGGCACAGAAAATGGCTGAAAATCTTAAAAAAGCCGATACGGATATTTTATTCTATGACTATTCTTTTTCTTCTCAGGCAGATGAATTAAGGGAACTTTGTCCTTTTATAAAAAGGTTTATATGTCTCCAGACAAGGAAAAATTCACGCAATGTTCCTATTATGCACAAGGTTTTCAGGGGCGAAAATGTTAAAGAAAAGATAAAGCCTGATATGTGTGCCATGATTATTTTTACTTCGGGAACTACGGGACATGGCAAAGGGGTTATGCTTTCTCATGCAAATCTTATTGACAATATGTTCTGTACCGATGATGCAAAAGAGGTATGCTTAAATGTTCTTCCTATTCATCATATATTCTGTATAAGCAGTGATGTGCTTCTTGCTCTGCGTTATGGAAGTACGCTGTGTATCTGTGATGATATGTCAAAAATCCTTTATTACATAAAATTGTTTCAGCCGACAGTCATTCGTGTTGTACCGATGATAGCAAAAATGTTCGTAAACCGTATTGCAATACTCAGAAAAAAGAATCCTGAAAGAAGTATAGTGGAAATAAAAGAGGAAGTTCTCGGAAAGCGTCTTAACCGTATTGTAAGTGGAGGAGGTTATCTGTCAGAAACATTGTCAGATGCACTGTTAAACCTCGGAATAGTGACAGGACAGGGATATGGAATGTCTGAGTGTTCGCCTAAAATATCAGTACCCGATTATACACGCAGAGATAAAATGGCATCAGTAGGTCATCTTGTGACTGGTTGCCATGTCCGTATAGTTGACGGGGAGATACAGGTTAAGAGCCCGTCTGTCATGATGGGATATTATAATGATGAGGAGCTTACAAAAGAAGCGATTACTGAGGATGGATGGCTTTGCACCGGAGATCTCGGATATGTTGATGATGAGGATTTTTTGTATTTAAATGGACGAAAGAAAAATCTTATAATACTTAGCAATGGAGAAAATGTTTCTCCGGAGATGATAGAAAATTATTTTGATGAGGACAGGCTTGTTCAGGATATTATCGTCTATGGAAAGGATGATATTATAGCGGCAGAGATTTATCCAAACTATGAATATGCACAGGTAAACGGTATTACGGATATTGAAACTGCCATAAATATTCTGGTTAAAAAACATAATGAGCAGTTGCCGTCATATGCAAGGATTGCAGATGTGACAGTGAGAAAAACTGCATTTGAAAAAACATCCTCAAACAAAATAATAAGAAAAGTTTATTTTGATGAGAAAGAGGAAAGTAATAAGAAAAAAATAAACAGCATAAAGGCTGAAACGAAAATCCAGAGACAGTTATATGACATGATAGCCGAACAGATAGGCAACACTGAGTTTGGAATAAATGACAATTTTTATGAGTGTGGTCTTGATTCGCTTGGAAGTTCTATTATTATTACAGAACTGTCAGAGAAAATAAATGTCAATATAACGCTTGCTGAACTTATGGAAAATGCAGATATATTAAAACTTGAAGCACTTATTAAAAGCAAGACAAAGCAGAAAAAAACTATTGATGAAGATGCAGAAAATAAAACGGTTAAAGAGGTATATCCGCTTACTGCCATGCAGAAATATTTCGCATATATAATACCTGACAATACAACGGGAAATCTACCGTTTGTATTCAGAATGGATAAGACTGTTGAGACGGACAGACTTATAAAGGCTATAGGCATTGTTCTTGATGCACATCCGTCACTTAAAGCCATTGTCAAGCCGACAGAGCAGAAATATTATGCAATATATAGGGATGATAATAGAAATATAGATATTGGAGTAGAAAAAATTCAAGATAAAGATGCCGAAAAGAAAATGCAGGAGCTTATTGTTCCATTTAAGTACAGAGAAAATGACAATCTTGTGCATATCCATGTGTTTGAGGGGGAAAAGTTTAATTATATGTTCTTCGATGTTGCACATTTTATGGGTGACGGAGTTAGCATGAATATCCTTATGGAGGATCTCTGTGCCGCATACAAAGGCGAAAAAGTAGAAAAAGAAAAATATACAGCTTTTGATTATATTACTGAGGAACAAAAAAGAATTGAAAACGGAGTGCGAGACAGGGATATAAAATATGTAGATACTTTGATGTCAGGAATAAAATTAAAAAGAAGTATTCTTAATAAATCAAAATGCGAAGATCTGTCAGAGGGTGTGTATGGTGTTATAAGAAAGCGTTTTGATAAACTTCCGAGAAAACAGGTACTTTATTATGGAAAAAAGCATGGTGTCTCTGAGAACGCATTGTTTATCGCCGCATTTAATTATTGTATAAGTATGTATTCAGATGAGGATGAAGTTTTTGTAAATTCAATACATTCAGGCAGAACTGACAGCCGTTGGAACCGTATTGTGGGACCGTTATTTGAAACATATTATTGCAAGTATGACAAAGTTTCGCATGAAAAAGTTGAAAAACTATTAAAAAGAACGGGCAAACAGATAATGGAAACAATGAAATGTCTGACAAGCTGTCCGAGACAGGGTGAGATGTTTTTACAGTTTCAGGGAGATATTCTTGAGACACCTCAGATTGGAGGAGAAAATACGGAGAGGATGCATATTCAATTAGATTCACTTCCTTTTCATCTTCAGGTAATGTACGATGACAATGGTTATTACGCTGAACTTCGTTTTTGGGAAAATCGTTTTGACAAAAAACTTCTTGAAATATTTCTTGATGTTTTTGAGAGTATTTTACTTGCCATGCTTGATGAGACTTCCGTAAGATGTTTAAAGGAGCATCTTCCGCAGGAGGTTTATCCTAAGCACTATTATGTAAATGTTTCTAAATTAAATAAGGCGGCAGGAAGTAAGATTATTTCAGAAGAACAGTCGGATGAACAGATAAAGGTTTATGTGCTTGATGATGACTATTCAAAGAAACCTTATGGTGCATGGGGAAAGGTCTATATAATGGACTGCGAGCCAATAAATTGTTCAAAAATAGTACAGTACCCGTATGGAGAGGGGGTTTTGTATGATACCGGGATTATTGGACGTATTCTTCCAGACGGAAAGATTGATTTTCTTGAAAATGCAGGCAGGACAGTGCTCACTGACGGTATTCACGGAAGAAAATATTATGACCTTAAACTCTTAGAAAAATATATTCTTGAGTACGGTGGAGTAAAAGATGCAGAGTGTTATCTTGCATATGACCCTGAAATAAATGAGATGTCACTTTATGCGGATATAAAAACAGATAGTGCACAGATTGATATTGCAGGCTTGAAAGAGTTTGTCAGGGATAAAGCAGGAGACGATGTTTTTTTAAAAAATGTAGAAATCGTACAATAAATCTGACAAAATTTCGACATTTTACCTTAAAAATTCGACTTCAATTCTTTACTTTTTTTCTCATTAGTGTTAAGATAATGAGAAGAATTTAATAATAAGGAGGAAATTATAAAGATGGCTAGAGCTAAACAGTCAATGGATGGTAATACAGCCGCAGCTCATGTAGCATATGCCTACACAGAAGTAGCTGGTATCTATCCTATCACACCTTCAAGCCCAATGGCTGACTCAGTTGATCAGTGGTCAGCAGCAGGACAGAAGAATATTTTTGGAAACACAGTTAAAGTTGTAGAGATGGAGTCTGAGGCAGGTGCCGCAGGTACAGTTCATGGTTCACTTGCAGCAGGTGCACTTACTACTACATTTACAGCTTCACAGGGTCTTCTTCTTATGATCCCTAATATGTATAAGATTGCCGGTGAGCAGTTACCTTGTGTATTTGATGTGTCTGCACGTACAGTATCATCACATGCATTAAATATTTTTGGTGATCATAGTGATGTTTATGCCTGTCGTCAGACTGGTTTCGCTATGTTAGCTGAGACAAATCCACAGGAAGTTATGGATTTAAGCCCGGTTGCACATCTTGCATCAATCGAGGGAAAAGTTCCTTTCATTAACTTCTTTGATGGTTTCCGTACATCTCACGAGATTCAGAAGATCGAAAAATGGGATTACGAAGATCTTAAAGAAATGTGCAACATGGATGCAGTTGCAGAGTTCAGAGCACACGCACTTAACCCTGAGCATCCGGCATCTCGTGGTTCACATGAGAACGGTGATGTATTCTTCCAGCATCGTGAGGCTTGTAACAAAGCATACAACGAGTTACCTGCTGTTGTAGAGAAATACATGAAGAAGATCAATGATAAGCTCGGAACAGATTACGACTTATTTAACTACTATGGTGCAGCAGATGCTGACCGTGTTATCGTAGCTATGGGTTCTATCTGTGATGTTGCAGAAGAGGTTATCGACTACCTTACAGCTAAGGGAGAAAAAGTTGGTCTTATCAAAGTTCGTTTATACCGTCCTTGGGTATCAGACAGCCTTCTTAAAGTTCTTCCTAAGACAGTTAAGAAGATTGCCGTACTTGACCGTACAAAAGAGCCGGGTGCACTCGGAGATCCGTTATACCTCGATGTAGCAGTTACACTTCGTGAAGCAGGTCTTAATGACATAGTGCTTACAGGTGGACGTTATGGTCTTGGTTCTAAGGATACACCACCTTCATCAGTATTCGCTGTATATAAAGAACTTGAAAAAGATGATCCTAAGTCACGCTTCACTATTGGTATCGTTGATGATGTAACAAACTTAAGCTTACCAGAAGTTAAGCCAGCTCCTATCACATCAGCACCTGGTACAAAAGAGTGTAAGTTCTGGGGTCTTGGTGGAGACGGTACAGTTGGTGCCAACAAGAACTCTACAAAGATTATCGGTGACCACACAGATAAATATATCCAGGCATACTTCCAGTATGACTCAAAGAAGACTGGCGGTGTTACAATTTCTCACCTTCGTTTTGGTGACAACCCTATCAGAAGCCCATATTACATCAATCAGGCTGACTTCGTAGCTTGTCACAATCCTGCATATGTAACACAGGGAATGAAGATGGTTCAGGATGTTAAGCCGGGCGGAGTATTCATGATCAACTGCCAGTGGTCAGATGATGAATTAGATAAGCATCTTAATGCTGAAGCTAAGAAATATATCGCTGACAACAACATCCAGCTTTATACTATCAACGCTATCGACAAGGCTATCGAAATAGGTATGGGTAAACGTACAAACACTATCCTTCAGTCTGCATTCTTCAAATTAGCAGATGTTATGCCTATCGATGACGCTATCGAGTTCATGAAAGCTGCTGCTAAGAAATCTTACTCTAAGAAGGGTGATGCAGTTGTAGAGATGAACTACAAGGCTATTGATGCCGGTGTAGACGCAGTACACAAAGTTGAAGTTCCAGATTCTTGGAAGAATCCGACTCCTGATGCTGCTGCAAAAGAAATCACAGGTCGTCCTGAGGTTGTTAAGATGGTTAAAGATCTTCTTGAGCCAATCTCTAAGATGGATGGAGACAGCCTTCCTGTTTCAGCATTCATTGACAATCCTGACGGACAGTTCGAGACAGGTGCTTCTGCGTACGAGAAACGTGGTACAGCCGTAACAGTTCCTACATGGGATCCTGAGACTTGTATCCAGTGTAACAACTGTGCATTTGTATGTTCACATGCTACAATCCGTCCATTCTTACTTTCAGAGGACGAAGTTAAGGCAGCACCTTCAAATATCAAGCTTTCTGATACTAAGCCAAAGGCTGGAGAGTACAAGTTCACTATGAGCGTATCTCCACTTGACTGTATGGGATGTGGTGAGTGTATCACAGTATGTCCTAAGGCTTCTGAGGGAGCTATCAAGATGGTTCCACAGGCAGAGGAAGCAGATGAGCAGCCGGTATTTGATTACTTAGTTGCAAATGTAGGAAAGAAAGACAGCGGATTTGCTGACACAACACCTAAGGGAAGCCAGTTCAACCAGCCACTCCTTGAGTTCTCTGGTTCATGTGCAGGTTGTGCAGAGACATCTTACGCTCGTCTTATTACACAGTTGTTTGGTGAGCAGATGTATATCTCAAATGCAACAGGATGTTCTTCTATCTGGGGTAACCCTGCTGCTACAGCACCATACACAGTAAATAAAGATACAAAGAAAGGACCAGCTTGGTCTAACTCATTGTTCGAGGACAATGCAGAGCACGGTCTTGGTATGTATGTAGGTCAGAAGTACCTTCGTGACCAGGCTATCGAGTCTGTTAAGGCTTGTGCAGCATCTGACAAGGCTTCAGCAGAATTTAAGGCTGTTGTAGACAAGTTCCTTGAGACAAAAGATGATACAAAGGCAAATGTTGAGCCAACAAATGCTCTTATCGCTGAATTAGAGAAAGCCGCTGCAGCAGGATGTCCTGATGCAAAAGCAGCTCTTGACAAGAAAGATTATCTTGGAAAGAAATCTGTATGGATCTTCGGTGGTGACGGTTGGGCTTATGATATCGGTTTCGGTGGTCTTGACCATGTACTTGCTTCAGGCGAGAATGTAAATGTAATGGTATTTGATACAGAGATGTATTCTAATACAGGTGGACAGGCTTCTAAGGCTTCAAACATCGGTGAAGTTTGTCAGTTCGCTGCAGCCGGTAAAGAAATCGGTAAGAAGAGTCTTGCTGAGATCGCTATGAGTTATGGTTATGTATATGTTGCTCAGATTGCACTTGGTGCAAATCCTGCACAGGCTGTTAAGGCTATCGCAGAGGCTGAGGCTTATCCGGGACCATCACTTATCATCGGATATGCTCCTTGTGAGCTCCACGGAATCGCTAAGGGTGGAATGAACCACTGCCAGGATGAGATGAAGAAAGCTGTTAAGGCTGGTTACTGGAACCTCTTCTCATTCAACCCTGCAAATAAAGCAGATGGTAAGAATCCATTTACATTTACTTCAGAGAAGGGTGTAAGCTTTGATGATTACCAGGCATTCCTTAACAACGAGGCTCGTTATACTCGTCTTGTTAAGCCATTCCCAGAGCGTGCTGAGAGACTCTTCAAGGAATCTGAGGAAGCTGCAAAGGCTCGTTATGAGCACTTACAGAAATTAGTTGAGCTTTACAAATAGAGCGAGCTTGAAAAGTGAGCGATACTTCTTGAACGAAGTTCAAGAAGGGAATTTTGCTTGAAAAGCGAGCTAACTTTTGAACGAAGTTCAAGAAGGGGTTTTTGCTTGAAAAGTATTTTTGGTAAATATTTGTACAACTAAATAAATATAAAATTTTGGAAGCACCGCGAGAGCGGTGCTTCTTTTTGAAAAACAAATGCAATTAAAGTAGTAGATATTTGGAATAAATCTAGATTTGTTAGAAATGGAATTATGGATTTAATATTTAATTGTTGTCAGATTAATTAACAAAATAATTACGGTTTATTGAGAAAAAATTGAAAATTATGGCATGGAATGATGAAAGCCTGCCGAGGTATTAGAGCGAGTGAACTGAAGGAAAGTGAGATTCAGAAATGGGAGCAGAAATGCTGGCAAGTCCTTAAAGATTGAGTGGCAAGGAAACTGAAGTGGTTTTGCAGGCTTTGTTTTGTTTATTTTTCAAAGAGTTTGTTCAATTCTGAATTGTTAAACAAATAATGGGATATACTTATATCAGGTGAGAGATATGACATTTAAGGTTGAAATATCTTTTGAACTATATATTAAAGGTATAAAGGGATAGGCATAATATAATAAAAATGTATAAATGTTATATTTGTAAATATATGAAGATGTTTTGATGTAAAAGAGGAATGATATGCCACTGGAAAAAAATATCAGTAATAATATTAAGGGTAAAAAGAAAAAAATATCAAAGAATAAGATTTTTATAATATTGATGGTCGTTGGCTGTATGATGGGGTCGTTTTCGCATACAGCATTTTCTTCAATATTTGAGTTGATAATGAAGCAGTTTTCATTGTCAGCAGGTGAAGCCCAACTCATGACAAGTATATATTCAATGACAATAGGCATCACAACGATATTATCTGTTTTTCTAACAAAAAATATCAACAGGAAAGTGTTATTTCTAGGTGCAATGTTTGTATTTGGGAGTGGGGTATTATTTACTGCGATAAGTTTTAATTATGTATTGATATTAACAGGCAGAGTATTTCAGGCAATAGGAAGTGGTATTATCCTTACATTGTCACAAGTAGTTCTGCTTAGTTCGTTTTCAAAACAAAAGACAGGGCTTGTAATGGGAATTTATGGATTTATGCTAAACTTATCATCGGCACTTGCACCTGTTATCACGATAATGCTTGTTAAAAAAATATCGTGGCAGACAATAATGTGGTGGATATTGATAATGTCTGTATTTGTGATTTTTTTGACATGGTTTAAATGTCATAGGAGGAAAAAAACACATTACGAAAATTACGATGAAAAAGAAAATATAAATTTATATAGCTGTGAAAAAAGTAAAATGTCGGCAAATTGTACTCTGGAAAATTGTTCAGGCAAACAGGATTTGAAAGAAAATAAGTTTTTTAAGCAGACAAATTTGACAGGCAATTTTTGTCGTTATTTTAATTCTTTACGACTGTTTTTATATCAAAAAATAATAGGATTATTTAAAAATTTTGATATAATATCTTTTTTGTTTAGCAGTATTTCGGTAATATTTCTTATGCTTGCCTGTATGTCGATAAGGGATATATCGGTAAAAGATATAAATTACTGGCAGAAAAATCTGACAGCGGATGAGTTTGTAAAGATAAGTGAATATGCGATTTTAAAGGTCGTACTTTATAGTTGTATATCGATAGTGTTTATTTTAATTTTTATAAGTCGGCAAAAGAAAATGAAAAATCCATATATCAGGCTGGAGTTATTTAAAAATAAAAGGTTTATGGCGGTTGTAGTGACAAGCATATTTATTTATGGTATCATGATGGGTACGGCATTGTGGTTCCCGGTTTATATAAACAGAATGACCGGAGCAGGCATGGAAAGAGCCGGTTATATAATGCTTCCGGGTGCTGTCATCATGGCAGTATCAAGTGTACTTGGCGGCTGGCTGTACCAGAAATATAGTATAAGGCTTTTATATGCGATCAGTATATGCTCGTTTATATTGGCATTTCTTACGAGAAATGTTGTTCCGATATGGGTAATGTATTCATTTCGTTCAATCGGTATCGGAGCAATAATGATGCCTATGACTGCATGGGGAATGAAAGAGATTAAAAAAGAGTATTATTCAGATGGAACAGCGATAATATGCAGTCTTAGAACCATTGCAGGTGCATTGGGAACAGCAATAGCGTCAATTTTAGTTTAATGCTATAAAGCATCAAAATAAAATGGAGGAAGAAAATGCAAAATGAAGTAAAAGAGAGAGAAAAATTTGGCTCGCGTCTTGGATTTATCCTTGTATCGGCGGGATGCGCAGTCGGACTTGGAAATGTATGGAAGTTTCCGTACATATGTGGCGAAAACGGTGGAGCTGCATTTGTATTGATATATCTGGTGTTTCTTGCAATGCTGGGATTTCCAATATTGTGTGCAGAGTTTGCAATAGGACGAGGAAGTGGTAAAGGTGCGGCAAGGGCATTTGAAGTTCTTGAGAGTAAAGGAAGTAAATGGCACTATTTTAAATGGGTTTCAGTAGTAGGAAGTTATATTTTAATGGCATTTTATACAATGGTTGCAGGCTGGATGCTGTATTATGCATGGCTCGAAGCATCGGGAAAAATGACAGGGCTTGATTCAGAAAAAGTTTCTGCAAAGTTTGCGTCAATGCTTGGCAATCCGGGAAATATGACAATATGGACAATCGTGGCAGTTGTGCTTTCTTTTGGAGTCTGTGCGCTGGGACTTCAGAATGGCATTGAGAAAGTTACAAAGGTAATGATGTCACTGCTTATAATACTTATTATCGTATTGGCGGTACACTCCGTTGTACTTCCAAATGCGTCAAGCGGAATAAAATTTTATATGGTTCCAAATCTCGATACAATAAGATCCAGAGGACTAGGACCGGTCATATTTGATGCCATGACACATGCGTTTTTTACTCTTAGTGTAGGTATCGGTGCCATGGAGATATTTGGAAGTTATCTGAAAAAGGACAGGACGATAGGCGGCGAAGCAGTAAATATCGTTGTACTTGATACATTTGTTGCACTCATGGCAGGCTTTATAATCATACCGGCGTGTTTTGCATATGGAGTTCAGCCGGATGCAGGTCCATCACTTCTTTTCAAAACATTGCCTAATGTATTTAATCATATGGCAGGTGGAAGGATATGGGGAACAGCATTCTTTGTATTTATGTCATTTGCCGCACTGTCTACGGTTATTGCAGTTTTTGAGAATATAATATCATTTTACATAGATTTAAAAGGATATTCGAGAAAGAAAGTAGTCGGATGGAATATAGTATTTATGACATTACTTTCACTTCCCGCCGTATTTGGATTTAACAAACTTGCAGGATTTCAGCCACTCGGACCGGGAAGTTCAATAATGGATCTTGAGGATTTCCTTGTATCGTATAATCTTTTGCCGCTTGGGAGTATGATATTTGTACTTTTCTGCACCAAAAAGAATGGCTGGGGCTGGAAAGGTTTTCATGCGGAAATCAACATTGGAAAGGGAATGAGATATCCTGACGGGATCAGATTTTATATGTCATACATTCTCCCCGCTGTAATAGTTGTAATATACTTAAAGGGATACTATGACACATTTACGAAGCTTGGAACAGGATATCTTATAGGCTGGATGGTATTTGCTTGTGTTTTGCTTATGGCAATATTTGGTATTGCAAATTATAGGAAGAAGGATAGCAGGTAGAATACATATTACATGAATTTTAAATTTTAAGGAGAGATACGATATGGAGCATAGAGTGAAAGTTACTGTTTTGGATAAAAAATTATTTCCGGAATTACAGGCACAATATTGTGCAATACCCGACAGTGGGAAATGTCCTTGTTACAATGTTGGAGATGAATTTATGTTTTATCGCAACGATGAGCGTGATGACTATTGGCATATGGGAGCAGGCACACTGATAAAAAGCGGAAAAACGGATGAAGGGGTATTACTTTCTCCGGGAACAATGCATTGTGGAACAGATGGAGTTCCATTTTGTTCAGAAGCGTGGGATGCCATCAGCAGATATATTTATTCAGCACTTCAAGGTGGAGCAATAATGCATGGCTGGACGAACGATGATAAGATTATGATTACCTGCTGTAATGATGGTACAAGACCTGTTATTTTTAAGATTGAAAGAATAGATATTGACGAGTAACAAATCGGAATTGACCGAGCTCTTTGAGCGAGGGATGCTTCTTGTCCGAAGGGCAAGAAGATGGAATATACAAGGAATGCTAATAACAAGGGATGTGTGATTTCATAGCAACAGAATAGGAATCAGCAATTTATAGAAATTGTAATTGATTGGTTGGGAGGACGAATGGAAGGAACAAAAGAATTGATTACTACGGGTGATATTCGTAGTAAGGTGTATATAATTCGTGGTCAACAGGTAATGTTAGACAAAGATTTAGCAGAACTTTATGGGTATGAAGTAAAACGATTAAATGAGCAGGTAAAGCGAAATATTAGCAGATTTCCAGAGGATTTTATGTTTCAGCTGAATAAAGAAGAAATACCAGAGAAATTTTCAAAGTCGCAAATTGCGGCTTTGAACGAAAAGAGCAATAGGCAGGGTTCCAATATTAAAAAAATGCCGTTTGCGTTTACAGAACAGGGAATTTATATGCTTGCTACGGTACTTCGCGGAGAATTAGCTGAACAACAAAGTATTTTTATTATGCGTACATTTAGAGAAATGCGGCATTATATTAAACAGAATCAACAATTTGTAACAAGATCTGAAATGGAATTACTATCGTCTAAAGTTACTGAAATATCGGTGCAGACAGCGGGGCTGATAGATAAACAGAAACAAACAGACCAAAAGGTTGATTTGATTCAAAAGAACGTTGAACAGCTAAGTGAAAATTTTATTTCAGAAAAAGATGTTAAAAATTTTGTTATTTATAAAGGCCAGAAGTTAGAAGCTGACATTGCTTACATAGAAATCTATCAACAGGCAAAGAAATCAATCTATGTTGTGGATGATTATATGAATGCAAAATCATTACAGCACCTTTCACAGAAAGCAGATGGCGTGGAAGTTGTTTTATTCACAGAGAATGGAAAAGGTGGGAGAGGATTTCTTACGAACTCTTTA